>Ga0100381_1000515_pt1 | contig 39018 bp, 54 predicted proteins | sample CryGeymeta201505_FD_80416 | JGI IMG/M metagenome (GOLD analysis project Ga0100381, IMG submission 80416) | Groundwater microbial communities from Crystal Geyser aquifers in Utah, USA - Crystal Geyser metaG 2015-05 | ecosystem: Environmental > Aquatic > Deep subsurface > Groundwater | place: USA...
AGACACAAATATTGACATAGATATCACACCGAAAGGAACTGGTGTGGTTAATGTCAGCACAGCCGTAACTGTTGCTGATGAAGTATATGGAGCAGGGTGGAATGGATCACTTGAAGTACCTACTAAGAACGCCTTATACGACAAAATTGAAACACTTGGTGGAGCCACCCCCGCCAGCGCGTATTACTTTGTCGCCGCTGATGATGCAACCACCAAAGAAAAAGCTCTCGCTGACTACGTATGCGATGGAACGGCTGATGAGGTACAAATTAACCTAGCCTTAGATGCTATCCGTGCAACTGGTGGTAAGGTAATTCTTTCCTCAGGAACTTTTGCAATCGCGGCTTCAATTAACATGTTGGGGAATGTAGCGGAATCAGACGCTAACCCGTTTATGACTCTCCTTGGTTCAGGGAGTGAGTCAACTACGCTAGTCGGGGCATCAAATGTCAACGTGATTGCAACGGGGCAACGGGCTAAATACGAGATTGCTTACTTTACGGCGGTGGCGGCGGGTTCAGGTGACTGTATTTCTCAAACCGCAGGCACCGAACGCGGTAACTGGCAGTCATGGATTCACGATGTTTACCTCCAAGGTAACTTTGTAGACCACACTGGGTGGGGACTTGATTTGCAGTCACCGTTTCGTATGCGCCTTACCAACATCGAAATGAACGGTGTGGCGAACGGCTGTAATTTTGTAGCCCACACAAACGCTTTCAATCCAGGCAATCTTACCGTTGACAGAATGTTTATTAACTTATGGAATGACGCGTCAAACGCCAGTGCAATCGGGTTTCAGTTAGCGGTACAGAGCACTACAGCGGAAAATGTTATGAATCTTGTCGCAGTCAAACGACTTGATATTGCTGGTGGTACCGCCCTGACAAGTTCTATCGGCATTAGTATTGTTGGCGCATCGTCTTCTTTTGGGGATTCCCGTCACCATAGTTTCACAAACTTAAACATTGAAGATGTCCAAACCGTCATTAAGCATGTCCGTGGGCGTGATTGTACCTACCGAGATTTAAACTACTGTCGCCCGCTTTCTGGTGGAACAGTCATTGATCTTGATAGCACTTCACACAACAACTCATTTGAAAACTTATACGCGGTGGCTCAGGGAAGCGGGCAAACCTTTAACCTTATTGTAGACAACAACGGGTCTTCCAACTTACCAAACTCACTTACTCGGGTGGACGGTTTTCAACCAAGCTCTGTCACAATTAACGCAACCCTGGCATCAAATACAATCTTAGAGCGCGTTGACCTCTCAGGTGGCTCTCCAACGGTATCGAGCACCATTACTGATCGGAACAACGGCTCGGTCTATCTCTCTGCCACAGGTAACAACAAAGTTTACGGTACCAATGCGTCAGGGGAAAAGGTGTGGAAAGATGAGGGAGTAACCTACTCTTTGGTTTCCGAAGCCTCGTCAGCTACCCCAACCGCCACGACAACGGCAGACAGAAACGAGTACGTTGCCACGGCCCTTACCGCGAACGCCGAGCTACAGCTCCCATCAGGGACACCAAAAGATAACTGTATGGTGCTCTACAATCTTAAAGCGTCGGGTGGGACACGCACCATCACCCGCGTGTCAGGGCTAACTGATGGTGGCAAGACAAGAGCAGGAACCATCGCTACAGGCGAGACATTATTAGAACTTTATAAGCGTATCGGCACCACCTACGTGTGTGTTGATAGTCAAGTAATCCCAGCATAATATGGCAAAACTAGTATTTGAAGCTACCCTACAAGAGTTTTCCGACTTCGCTGATCGTCTAGAGTATCGAGCAGTCGTGACTACTGGGGCAGATGAGGTTGGCAATCCAATTGTCGAACCAAACAAAGAAAACAAGCAAGCGTTTTTGCTAAGGATTATGAAAGAGCAAATTGCTACTATCTTCCATAAGCCACTCACTGACGACATTGAAAAGGCGGTACGAGATACCCGCGAGGCGGAAAAGGAGGCCGTGCGGGATAATATCCGTTCACGGGTGACGGTAAGTGTGAAGTAGTATATGGCCATAGCGTTTGACAATGCTTCGATGAGTACGAGCGATACAGTTGCAGCTACGAGCAAAACACATGCTCACTCCTGCTCTGGTTCGGATAGATTTCTTGTTGTCAGTGTCGTTAGTTTGAATGGAAATTCACCAACTCCAACCCCAACAGCGACATATAATGGTGTCTCAATGACTGCTGTAGCAGTTAATATTATTGCCTATACAGGCACAAACAACTGGCGACATCATGTTTTTTATTTAGCAAATCCCGCATCAGGTTCAAATAACGTCGTAGTGACTGCTACGACGGGTGTAGCGCAGTGGCGGGTCGTGGCGGCATCATACACAGGTGTTGATCAAACCTCGCCTGTGATTACCTCGAATACAGCAGGGAATATCGCCTCTGGCAAAGTAATGAGTATTTCATTAACTACCTCAGAAGATGCGTGGTGGTATATTTCTGGCACTAACGTAGATGCAGAGTGGAATAGTATTTCTAACAATGGAAGTTCCCTTCGTAATGCGACAGGTTCATCAGGACAGTTGAGGGCTGGAGATTCAAATGGACTAATTTCAGCACAAACAGGCACCATCACCATGTCTTACACTTTTGGTACTTCTGGTCGGGGTTATGGCGGTGCCGCATTTGCCTTTAAGCCAGCAGAAGTAGGCCCAACACCTACCCCGAGTGGTATGATGATGTGGTGGTAAAAATACTATGCTTACTAAACTCCTCATCTACCTCGGCTACCGTAGCAGATGTCACCGCGCACCAACATACATCCGTAGAGGGCGGTATGGGATGCGTTGTGGTGAGTGCGATAGGCCGTGTTAAGTGTGATATAATTACCGTATTATGGACGCCATCATCACCGCACTTCCGCAACTTGGTATCGCTGGCGCAGCGATCTTAGTGCTGTACCTACAGTTCAAAGATGCCTCCGAACGCGCGGAAAAAAAAGACGAGTTGCTCATCACCGAAGTAGAAAAGCACCAAGAGACACAGCAAGAGCACCAAGCGTACATGCGCGAGGTACATAGCAGTACGATGGTACAGCTCAACAATGCGTCCAAGGTCATTGAGGACAACGTGAAAGCATATGAGAGGGTTATCAACCTTTTAGATAAAAAATAGTATGATCGCACCAATTCGCTTCTTGAACTTAGAGCTGGCACCTGACGGTGACGTAACGCAGTGGTTCGGTAAGAACCCAGCCCTCTACGCCCAGTTTGGCCTCAAGGGGCACAACGGTATCGACCTGGTACGCCCCCACGGTGAGCCCCTCTTTGCTATCGAGGATGCAGACGTTGTTTCAGTCGTAAATGATCCGCTCGGGTACGGTAAGAACGTGCGTATCGTGTCGAAGACACCAGACAGCAAGGGCCTCTGCAATGAATGGGTATACGGCCACAACAGCCAAAACCACGTCAAGGTAGGTGATGTCGTAAGTGCTGGACAGCACATTGCTGACACGGGCAATACAGGCTTCGTGGTCTCAAACAGTACTGGCAACGGCTTCTGGAAGACTAACCCGTTTGCTGGCACGCACGTCCACCTTGGGCTACGCAAGGTGAAGCGCGTGAAGTCTGGTGGCTTTACCTACGCAGGATCTACCATCCGACTGAGCGTGCAAAACTACGACAACGGTTTTAAGGGCAGCATTGACCCGCGCCCAGTCATTCAGCACCTCAGTAGCAATGCGTCGCGGCAGCACCGCCAGTGGTTTCAACAACTGCTGCGCGTGCAAGACGCGATCAATCGCCTTACTAGAAGCATCTAACCTACTAATTATGAAAACCATCATCGACTTCATTATCAAATCATCGGCTGACCCACGCGCCACTTCACTCACCGTCAAGGCGGCACTCCTCGGGCTCATCCCGTTCATCATGCAGGCGCTCGACATCGCCTGTGACTTCGGGAAGCAGTGCTACGACCTCCAGCCCAGTCTCTTTGAGACTATCGTCTCGGCCCTCGCTGACGGTACGTTCTACCTTTTGTCCCTCATCTCAGTAATTGGCTTCGTCTACGGCCTCGGGCGCAAGATTACTCGCACCATCATGGGCGAAAACGAAGCACTCAAGTAATCCACCACTCCCCCTACTATCCACAGGGGTAGTGCGGTACGATAGAGGGAATGGAAATTGTCAAGGTCACGCCATACCAGGATCGCGGCTTACTCAGACACAAACTTGAGTGGCAGGATTCTCAGGGTATATGTTTGCAACTTTTGGCGAGACCATGGATTTACCAGAGATAATGTTATTTGTTATGGCGGGGACAGGGGGTTTCTTTGGTGAACAGACGATGAAGCATATAATGGATGTAGTCACTAAAAAAAATAAGTAATATGTTTCGCTTTGAAGATAACAATATAGTATTCGATGGCTGGGAACGCGGTATTGCCGACGCTCCTTACCAGGGTATTACCGATATGCGAAATGTGGATATTACCTCTACCACAGGCGAAATTGCTGTGGCGTTTGCTAATGCGAGCGTTACCTTACCCCCTGTGTTTAACGCTGTAGCGTACACAGCCACCGCCTCAACTGACCGAATCGCACTTGCGAGTGTCACTGGACTCTATGAAGGATGTGCTGTGGTACTTGCTTCAAACACCGCCACAGGACTCACCGACTCAATCGTATACTTCGTGCGAAACATCTCAGCCCTTACCTTCCAAGTGTCGTTGTACCCCAACTCAGCGATTGTAGATATTACGGCTGACGGTACAGGTACGCTAACTACCTACCAATACGGGAACCAACGTGGACTCACTAACAATGGTAGTCCTGTTTCATACTTTGAAGCTCCTGACATGGGTGGAGTTCTTTTAAGTGATTGTTCAAACTATGTGTGGCTGTGGCAACAGGGTGACAATAATGGATCACCTAAAAACTCACTTCTTTTTCTTGGTAATATTGGTGGGATTGGGTCTGCCTCAGGAAACCAAACGGGGGTCGCATATTGGAATGGATACGTGTGTGTAGTACAACAACCAACAGTGGTTGATGTCCTTAAATGGGAAGATTTTGTTTCGGAAACTGGCTCGGATTGGATTTATAATGAACTTTATTTAAACCTAAGTGTTATTACCTCAGTCACCCAATCAGTAACATCAGCGTTCTCTTTAAACTCTTTTCGGATTCCAAGCGCAAACGACAATATTGCTCCGACTCTAGTTGAACACGGCCAATTCTTTGAAGCTGCCACAGCAACAACTACCACTTCCGCAACTATTTCGTTAGAAGACGGTGATATTCTATTTGTTTCGGGCGGGACATACAACAGCATTAATGTTATTTCTGCAACATTTAACAGTAATGCGATGACTATGATTGGATCAGGTAATACTACCAATTTATATTCATCCTGTTTTCGTTACCAAGCCTCGGGGAGTGAAAGCGGTACAGTCGTTGTAACATACAACGCGACTGCGACTAATCGTGTTTTTATGTACGCAATAGTGCGCGGGGCTAGTCTTACTAATTTAGTTGCTGGCGCAGAAAAAAATCCATCAAGCGACAGTCTTAGTGCTACTCTCTTTTTGCGATATGCGACTCAGTGCATACTCTCTTTTTCATACAGCAAAACACCAAACGGCTACATTGAATTTTCTAGCCAGACCACTGAACTATTTAATGTTATTGACAACGCGGTGGGTAGTTGGGCTATGGGCTTTTACGGTGGCCAATCACAGCAAGAAACGTTAAAGAAAAATGTTCCAATTATTGTTGCTGATAACAATATTCTCTATTGGGGTTCTGGTGGTCAATATGTTGCTTCTTTGCAAGCTAATCCAAACTTTAATCCTGAACAAGAGATTTATATTGCTGGACAAGTAGCGACTCTTGGTGTGACGTACAACCTTAACGCCCAAGCTCTTGATCTACCAGCTAACGAACGGGTGGAGAGCCTCCTCATGTCATCAGGCCAATTATTTATTGGAGCCACCAGTAATAAACTCTACCTGTGGGATACTATTTCTCCTTCGTTTGATTCTCCGATTGAATTTCCTGAGTTCGGCTTATCTACTCTTATTCCGTCAAACAACACATTCTATGTCCTCGGTGGAAATATGGGACGAGTATATGCAACCAACGGCGCATCCGCTTCAATCTTTAAAGAAGTCCCCGATGAAATTACTGGTACCGAACGCCCCCACTTTTTCTTTTGGGATGGTAGTGTGGGTAACGGTGAATTATATTTCAGCTGCCAAGCCTACCCTAACGGCTCTGATACACCACTTGATACGGTAGGTGGGGTGTGGGCAATTAACGCTAACACAGGCGCACTACGACTAGTTCAACGACCACTACAAGGGTACGACGTACTCACTCGCATGGTGTGTCCTGTTGGGCATGGTAACTCGCAATCATTCCTCCGCCCCGCAGGACAAGGGTTACTCCTTGGGTACACAAAAGATTCAAACCATTATTTAGAGTTTTCAACATCTTCCCCGTATATCAACTACGAATCATATGTTGAAACTGATATTGTTGCTGTTGGAACCTTCTTTTCACAACAGACGTTTCAACATATTGAATATAAACTTGCCACCCCGTTAGTAACAGGTGAATCTATCAGAATCTCACAACGAAGCAATCTAACTAGCGCATACACGACAATCGCAGAGTTTACGACAACAGGACTCATCTCTGACCAAGCAAGTATTAACTGGGAGAATTGCGAGTGGGTACAGTTTAAAATTGAACTAAAAAGCACTGTCACCAACCCATCATTTGTTCGATTGCGTGAACTTCGTTTGAAGTAGTACAATAGATATATGATTACGTACAGCCAATCACTTTCGCTCTACCAGACGTACACCAAAAATACTTCGGCGACAAATCAAACGCTCGGGGCGACGCTGTACAACGATAGTCTTAGAACTATTTGTTCGATCAATGGCGGTAAATGGCCATTCCTAGAAACCGAGGAAATTGTCCGCACCATCGCGGATCGGGAGTACGTCACCATTCCAAACAATATTCGGAAAGTAATGAGTTTCCGTTACGTGCAAGGGACTGATCCAAACACGGATGCCAACGTGATTCCTCGTATGATCTTTGATTCAAGTGCTTGGGAACGGGTACTGCAAGCCCGTTTAGGGTCTTCTTCCTGGCCGTACTTTGCATACCAAAAAGATCGACGCTTGGTCTTCCGACCAATTCCCTCAACTGACGACAACCTGATTGCTGTGCGTGGGCGTTTAAACGTGACCGATCTTTCGATTGCTGATTACTCTACTGGTTCAATTGTTTCGGTTCCGTATACGCAAAGTCTGACGGGAACACTTGCGGACGGGGCGGTAACAGGCACTCTGACATCAAACTGGTCACTCCCGACAGGGCTGTATACCGTCACTTTTGATAATGAAAATGAACGGGTTGTTCTCCTTACAAACGGATCACCAAGCATAGCATGGACAACACCACTTACCTCAGCGGTGGGGATAACCGTTACGGTTGGGACACAAGACGGTGGGTCAATCATCACCGCGACAGGGACAACTTTTACGGCTGACATGGTTGGAAGGTGGATTCGGATTACCCAAGCAACCGCCGCGAATCAAGGTGACGGCGCGTGGTATGAAATCGGGGATTACTATTCAGCAACTAGTATTGGGCTGAAAACAGCATATCAAGGTTCTCCGATTGTGGCAGGAACCGCACCGTACGTGATCGGGCAAGTCTCACCACTACCTGAGGCATATCAAATGGCCCCAATTTACCGAGCCTGTGCGCTCTATTGGGGTATCAATAATCCAAACACCCCGAACACCAATCTCGCTAATTACTACTGGCGACTGTACGACGGCGGAGTAGAAGCTGGGTTGTCTCAATCATATGGAGGGATCATTGGACAGATGCAAGAGGAAGCTAACGAAAGCCAAGAAGGGCCGTACATGGGGCCTCTCCCACGAAAAGGAGAATCAAGTTACGGGCTACCATTTTATAACCCATTTCAACAGGCATCGGGTTTGTAGTTTGCTATAATATACGCATATGCCAACTACCTCTGTCACCGTACTACCAAAGAAAACTCGCCCAAGTCAGGCTTTGAAAGAGTTTTCTATCGCCAACTCACCTAACCGCACAAAACAACTTTCGATTGACCTTGCTAAGCGTCATCAAGAAAGCAATAACTTAAAGAACTTTTCTATTGCCAACTCACCGAGTAGTTCTGCAAAAGACAACTACGTAAATACTCTGGTATCTAACTCCGCGACACCAGTAAACCGCACCGCGCCGACGAATGATTTTCAATCAAAACTCAGCGGTATCCAAACCGAAGCGATGAAGGTAAAAGAAATGGTAGATCAGTTTGCAGAGCGCGAGCGAGCAGGACAAACAACCAATAAAACAGGCCCTAGTAATGCACTAAAAGAGATGTCTATTGCGTTATCCCCACAATCAGAACGCCCTGACTACTACGCCAAATCACGCTCAGCGATGGAGGCGTACATAAATTCCCTTAAACCAACTAGTGCAGAAGAAGAAGCCTCTAAACGAATCTCCAACGTGCGTAGTTCAATTTCTAGTGGGATGCAACAAGCCAGCGAGCAAGCCATCCCGATGAACTTCATCACAGGACAACAGCAAGCGATTGAGAATCGTGGGCTTAATATGCTTGACCCAATGGAGAGCGAACTTGAACGTCTGATCGCACAACGAACGGCTGAGTCACAGGGTCTTAACGCGCGTCAGCAATTTGAAACTGCCCTAGCTGGTGACACGATGATGGATGACCGCTACCGTGACGATGTGGCGCGAGATGAACGACGCTACGCCTACGGGGTAGCACGGGATGAATCAGCCCCAATCGAGATAGATGGTCGCTTGGTACGTAAGACCGCTGATGGTCAATACGAAGAAGTGTACGCGACCCCACCAGAACCTCCTGAGATGCCAAAGCCATTTGAACTATCCGAAGGCCAATCACGTTACGAGTACAATCCTGAAACTGGCAAGTACGAGATGATTGCGTCTAAAGGCAAAACTTACGCACCGTCTTCTGGTAGTAGTGCGACTGATAAATCCATGCTTCTTACTCCCGAAGATAACCGAACGCTCCTTGGTGGCGGTTGGTCTGAAACAGAAATTAAATTAATTCAAAACGATATTCGTCAGTTTGGCTTACCAGCAGTGATTGAAAATGCGAAAGCTAACGGTGCTACCTCAGCCCAAATTAGTGCGCTTCAAAAAGCTTACGGGGCTGACACCAAAGAAGAAACGCCACAGTTTTTAAATAAAGATTATTTTAAAAGATTATTTGGTGACGAAAAATTAAAAGAAGCCGCGACAAAAGCTGGTAATGTAAACAAAGGAAACCTCTTAAATCCTTTTGATAACAGTGTTGACACCGAAGCCTACCTTAACCAGTTAGAACAAATGGTCATGCTGTACCGCGAAGCGGGCTACAACGACAAAGACATTATTAAAATAATGCAGTAACATGGCTTATAAACCTATCTCACAGACTACACAGACTGGTGGGTATGTGCCAATCTCGCAAAAGAAACCAACGAAACCCATTCCTACGTTACCCCAGGCTCTCGACTCGATGTTCCCTTATCGGGAGATGGTTCGTAATGCCTCACTTCCTAAACAACCAGCCCCACCACAAACGCTTAACCAGCAAATACAAAAGGCCGATACTGATAAAGTACGTGGAACAACCATCTCTGCACCACCAAAACCAGAACGCTCACTGATTGGAAATCTAACCGAAGCTATCCCAGGCAACGGAATGATAGAGCGTGGGATTGAAAAATATATCAACAAGCCATTTGCCAAGTTGGGTAGCTTTTTACGTAACGACCCGAATGAATACTACCGACAAGCCGTAGCTGAAAACCCTGGCGCAACATCAGAAAATGTCTACCAAAAAGCATTAGAGCTACGACGTAGTAAAGAACCTGGTTTTGTGGGTGACGACCTTGGTGCAAAACAAATTGATGTAGAAGCTACTGGTGGGTTAATTCGTAAAGTAGGTTCTACCTTGACCAAGAAATTACTTGAATCTATTATCGGCGCATCGAGTAAAGAAGCGGCTGAAAAAGTAGCGCGAGATATCTTGCCGACTAATCCAACTCTGTCTCAGAAGTTTTCCAAACTGATTGTTGAAGCGAAAGACGAAACAGCGGCGCGTAATGTATACAAAGCAATTCAAGATGAAGCCACTAAAACCCCTACTGCTTCTACATTGGCTACACCTAGTGAAACACCTAAATCTCTAACAAGTAAATCAGCGTACAAACCAATTGTAGTTAAGAGGGCTACCGAACCACAACCAGACCCCTTGGCACTTCACAGTTCTGTTTCTAGGAGATTAGAAGAATTAGAGGTTGAGCGAGCTATCCTTGATGATACTTTAAAATCAAACACAGCGGGTTCGTTGGTTAAAAAGATGGGGCGCGGTGATAATACCCTATCACAACTACAAGAAAACGCTATTAAAAGACGCAAAAACATTACTCAATTTGATGATGTTGATGAGCTTGGTTTTGTTGATTTGAATGAAGCACAAAAGGCAGTAGAACAATACAAGACTTCAAGAAAACGATTGCAAGAAATTGATAGTGAAATTAAAGAAATGCGCCGATTAGATAGAGATTTGTTTAAATTTGAAAAACAACAATTAAAGTCATTAGAACAGTACGCGGAACAAACAACTTTGCCTGAACAACCAAGTCCTGTTTTACAACCACTAACTAAACCAAAAACAAAATCTACATACAAGCCAATAAAAGCTAAAGCTCCTACTAAAACTACGACACTTCAACCCAAAAAAGAACTCCCGTCACTCCCTAAACTTTCCCCTGAAATTGCATTCCGACTCCAATCGAAGATGGATGATGCAACAGTAAACGAAGCTATCCGTACCCGCTACCGCAACCTTGCCAACCGACCTAATATTCCAAACGACAGACTAGCTAAGTTGGCGCAAAAAGACGGTGGTGGGGAAGGAGTAGGAACGAAAGTAATGAAAGTAGCGGGTGAACTCCTGACTCCTATTTCGTCACGACTGCGACGGATTAACCCAATACTTGAAACAGGCTTGCGTAAGATGGAGTTTGCAGTCAACCAAAGGGTCTATAAAGACATGCAGTCAGTGTTGCCACTCCTTAATGGCTCTAAAAAGATGGGTAAGATTGATAATGAACTCTTTAGCCTTGCGCGTCTTAATGGTGATAGGGAAGTGTATGAAGCACTGGCACGTAAATATGGACTCGAAGACCAGCTAAAAGCTACTGAAAAAACTATTGCGGATATTCGTATTCGAGCCAATGAAGTTGGAATGGACATACCAGAACGAGATAACTACTTCACACGAATTGTTAAAAATCCCGATGGTTATATTGCGTGGTGGCGGTCTAATGAAGACTGGGGAAAAATCAATCGCCTGATTGAAGCCGAAGCTGAAAAGAAGGGCATTAAAGTTACTGACTTATGGAAAGATAAGGAAAAAGTCGCGTCTATCATAAACAACTACGTGCGCGGGTACGGCAATAAAACCGTACTGGGTGCTCCTTCGTTTGCCAAAGGCCGAAAGATTAACGTACTTGATGAGGAACTGGCTAAGTTTTACGAAAGCTCTGACGAAGCTCTGACCAAATACATTATCCGCATGAATGATGAGATTGAAGCGCGTCGGTTTTTTGGTAAGAAAGCTGACGGCGACGCAGACATTGAAGATAGTATCGGTGCGTATGTACTTAAACTAGTAGCTGATAATAAAATTAAACCCCAACAACAAGATGAAGTATCTGACATATTAAAGTCGCGGTTTCAGCGTGGCTCAATGAACGGCGCACTCGACCTGTATCGTAACCTTGAATACATCTCTACTATGGGTAATCCCATTTCGGCGGTGACGCAGATTGGAGACTTCGCGTGGTCACTGTATGACAACGGGTTTTTCCGTACTGCCAAGGCTGCGTTAGGTAAAAAGAAAATCACCCGTGAAGAACTAGGGTTTGACCAGTCAATTATGAATGAATTTACCCGCGACACCATGAGTGGTAAGGCGGTGTCTAATGTGTTTAAAATCACTGGGCTTGATAAGTTGTCTCGACTCGGACAAGAAACAATGGTGAACGCTAACTTTGCGAAGTACAAAAAACGAGCACAACAAGGCGACCCTGGGCTTGAAGGAACTCTCGCTCGCTTATTTGACCCCGCCGAAGCTGACCTTGCCATGAAAGAATTTGCGGAAGGAAAAGTAACTGAACGCACTAAGTTTGTGGTCTTTAATCGGTTGCTTGATTTCCAACCACTGACTAAATCAGAAATGCCCCAAGTGTACCTAGAACGACCAAACGGCAGATTGTTCTACATGCTCAAAACCTTTACCTTAAAGCAGTACGATATTGCTCGCCGAGAAGCCTTTGACAAAATAGCTACAAGTGAACCAAAGCAAGTAGCGGTGGGTATGAAAAACCTGATTCACTTAGCGGCGGTCTTTATGCTCGCTAACGCCACCGCTGATGAGATTAAAGATTTAATACTTGGTCGTGAAGCTGAACCGTCTGACCGATTGATTGATAACTTGTACCGACTCATAGGGGCGAGTAAGTTTGACATCTACCAAGCGCGTGAAGATGGTATTGGTACAGCTACCATGCGGAAACTACTTTTCCCCGCCAGTATTATTGACCGTGCCTACCGTGATATTACTAACATGATTGAGGGTAGAGAATACGAACGTGGTGAACTAGAGGGAGAGAAATACAAACTCGAATCTACTCAAACAATTCCTTTGGGTGGTAAGTTGTACTACTGGTGGTTTGGTCGCGGCGCACAGAAAGAAGAATACAAAGAAAGTCTTGAAAAAGATGATACGACAGTAGGATTGCCCACACTACCGACTTTACCAACCCTCCCTAGTTTACCCACCTTATAAAAGTGTCTATGAGTGCACCAAGTGAATACAACACACAGAGGGGTACGACGATGTATAAAAATACTAATTTAGCTGATTCCATATCCACACCATACATTAATATGATAAAATGTCAATATGAACCCTAAAAAATCTTTTGTAGACAGCCTAATGACAGCGGTACGAAAACCAATTTCTTGGGATAGTGGCATTGTGTACAACACCGCCAGCCCTTTTAAAAAAGAACAACCAATGGCACCAGCCACACAGCAACCAACCACATCAGGACAGGGAGTTGCTCCCTTAAAACCATACAGTTTTGACCGCGACAACTTCAAAAAGCGAATCGCTCACGTAGAATCACGTGGTACGTTTAACCCGTATAAAGCAATCGGAATTACACAGGACATTGGAAAGTACCAAGTCTCACCTGACACTTTAAATGAATGGTCAGAACCGTGGCTCGATAAGCGATATACCCCCGAGGAGTACATCAAAAACCCCCAAGCCCAAGAGGAGTTCATGAAACAGTACCTTGATATGGTTGAAAACTATCAACTTACGCCTGAGGAAGCGGCGATTACGTGGCACCGTGGGTGGGGTGCGCTTGGTAATCAGGCTGACAAACCGCGCCGTCGTGAGATAATGGAAGAACAAAAGAAACGATACATGGCAGCACCAGAAAACTTTGATTACTTAAACACCTTTAGAAGTTATGAACAATAACGACACACAAGCACGATTACGTAAAGAGATGCTCGATATCGCCAACGAGGTATTTGATAAGCGGTCTAAGGAGCTAGAGTTTTCTTCGTTTGAGATTCCAAAGCATACCCACAATGGGAAAGACTCGCCACGGATAAACCAAGTTGATATTGAACCAGGTTACGGCGCAAGTGGTTCAATGACTTTTGCTACTAGCGGTAGAAGGTATAAAATTAAATTACCATCTGCTCCTACCCACGTATACTTTTATGGTGTAACCACAAATGGTGATGGAGGAAACAGGATTCTTAATATTGGCACAGCGTTTCTGGGTAAATCTTTTTATCTCCAACCAGATGATGTCGAAACAGTAATTCCTGGGCCGTACTTTAATGTTACCCAATGTTGTACGAGTGCTAACATCCTTGGACTAACTGGGGTTAGGGTGCATGATGGACACTTAGTTCGTTCACAATCAGACTCAAAAACAATAGTCGCGGAATTAACAATACCAAGTCTCGCTTACCCCACGTTTGGGAAAGAAGGACAAAACGATAACAGAGGATACTTGAACGGATACCTATACCTGGATTGCTATTTAGCATCAGAGTATTCTATTGTTGGTAATATAATTTGTACATCATGAATAAACCTACTGTCGTCATCACCCACCACGCACTATCGCGTAAAGACCATACGGTAAAAGACGTAGACAACTGGCACCGCGAACGCTGGCCTGGCTCTCAGTTACTTTGGAGTAACGATTGTAGAATCAGACTTAATTAACTTTATTAGCTCGGTTACTACCACTATATCTTTCTTAGTAATGGTGTATAACCAGCTCAATCGCCGAGATGTCAACAGCTTTTTCTTTAAAAAGAAGTAGGATATAATAGGAACGACGCTAGTTTTTATTGCATATTTTCTAGTCGTCGCCGTGAGTGGAGCCACACACACAAAAACCCCCTCTCTGGGGGGATTTTTGTTATCCTTCGCACGCGATACAGACGTTGGTAGTGTGTATCTCTTGGAGCTGAAAACCCTTTTCTTTCAGGTGTTCAATCCATTCTTGGTCGTCCACTTCTAATATTTTATCTACAACTACGCCGTCAGGGGTGGTGACTTGGTACTGCATACATTTGTATTAAGTTGGTCAGTACACATTATACCAAACCTCCTCGAAGCGTTTGTACCAGCCATGATCTCCTACATCGCCTTGGTGTCGTCTTAATTTCCGATTAGCGTGGCGACGGTAGTATTTCAGTAAACGGTTGTTAGTGTAATGAAAGTACATTTTATACCTCATACCAAGTAAATCTACCCGCCTGTCTTTGCGTGGGTAATATTTATTATAGTGAACTTTAGCCTTTTCATAGACCATAGCAAACTACCACAAGTGCCTTAGATGTTGCTTGGGGTAGTTACATAACGCGGTTATTCTAACATAAAACTGTGGATAAGAAACCGCCTCCCCCGAGAGGGAAGCGGTCATTGGTCAGAGTGAAGCACCGAAGCCTTGACGGCGGTACATCACACGGTAGGTCTGCCCAGGAGCCGCGGTGTTGCGAATCTCCTGCACCACGCCGTTCTGAGCGAAGACAGTCCACAGCCCCGAGCTGGGCGAGATGAAGAAGGTGCAGTCACCATATTCTTTGCTCACCTTGTCGATGCACCGACCTGCCTGAACAGGTACGGAATCGGAAGGAAGGGCGGGCGGCTCCTGTGCCTTCACTGGCAGAGAAGCCATGCCGAGCCAGATGGCCAGCATCACGACATAGAAGTACATCAGCGCATCTCCTTTTTCAGTTGGTTGAGGTAGTAGGCGATTTCGCAGTCCTTGTTGCAGAACGGCAACTGCTCGGAGCATCTGCCGTAGTGCTTGACGACGAAGTGCTGTGGGTGTGGTTTTCCACAGTGCTCACAGACGTACATCCGCAGAGTTCCTTCATATAGGTTGATACAACACACTGGCACCTATGGCACCAGACTTGGCGATAGTCAGTCACGTACCCCCTCCATCTTACGAATCAGCGAGAGGGTGTTCTCGTTTTCGGTTGGAGTTAGGTCAAGTGGTAGCTGGGTCATGGCTTCCTCGTTTGTTCGATGTTTTTGATTACTTCGGCCTGACAGTCTGTGCAGTAGCGACGTTTGCGACGACGCTTCTTCATATTCTTTTTACGCGGGACCGCGACCAAGTAGTAGTCGGGGTCAATCCAGGTGTCGGTCAGCATCGCTGCTACTTCGTCGGCGGTCATGTTGCCAACTAGTCGGTGCCAAGCGCGGTGTAGTTCACGCTCCACTATTGAAATGTTCCTGTCGTGGTTGGTGCCACCACGGGAACGGGGGAGGCGATGGTGACGCTCCATTTCACGCGGGGCTTTTTTAGCCACGACATTCTCCTTGTCAAAGAGCTACTGCTAATTATACACCTTCAACAATACATATATCTACTGGCATCTGCCACATCTCAGGTGGTACACAGTTGGACTGGATAAAATTGTTTATTGTACACACGATTATTACGGTGACGGTAGTAGTTAGCATGTTAATTGTAGTTTTTTAAGAGTAAATCCAACCGCAACGGCTTGAAACCAACCAGCTCGGGGGAAATGTCGATATGGTAGTCTTTAGAATACCAACTAACGTACTCCTCGCTGTGGTGAATCTTGCCGTGTGTGTGGCCATGGATATTCCATGTGCTGTTACCGCACGGTTGCGCTGGTCGGTGAGTGAGGTGAAGATACCTGCCCATGTACACCAGGTCTAGCCCGTCACACACAAAGTCCCAGTACTTGTTGTACCAAGTAAAGGACTTTTTGTCGTGATTTCCGCGCACGAGTACACGGCTCTTTAGGTGTGACGTAACTGAGTCTAGTTTTACATGTACATCCTCATCATCACCCATGCAGATGTCGCCCAGGTGAATGAGTGTGTCGCCGTCAGGTATGCTGGCTATCCCAGCCCATAGCTGTTCTTGCCAATTACCGCTACGTTGCCCCCACTTGTCAAGATTAGTATGACCGAAGTGGGTGTCTGAGATTAACCAATAGTTCATAATTATTTTGTAACCTCCACTCTTTTCTTAGCTATCTCGTAATAATCTTTGTCTATTTCTATACCAATAAAGTTTCTCCCTAACTGCTTCGCCATCTTACCTTTTGTAGTGGGGTCATACTAAGGTGTTTTTTACATGTTAAATTACTAAATAAAAGAAAGAGATGATGGCCGCTCCAATAGCTATCCCCATTAAAAAGACGGTTAGTTTTTCGTATAAGTCTCTTTTCATATTACTTATTTATTACTCTGTTAAATCTACACCGTACTTTTTGGCGATTATCTTCACTCTCGTTTTGTAAATCGGAGAGTGAACGCCGTCTATGATTTCTCTCACCATCTCCTGCATTGTACTGGTGTGTACAATGTCTAGTTGTGCGTACATTTCTTCTTTTTCCTTTTCATACTGGTCGGCTTGGGACTTTAGGGTAGTGCGGAGCCACGCTTTCAGTTCCTCCCTACCGTCTGCTTCAAACCCAACTTTCTCACCCCACATCATGTCTTGGTTGAATGGGAGTGTTACGCCAAATGGCATTTCATCAAACTCAGAAAGGATTGCATCTATATCCGTGTGTGTTTTGTTCATGGTTATTTACTCTTACCCAGCTTTTAAAACAGCCAAACACATTTCTTTTTCACGCACGTAATCCGCTTCCACAGGCTCGTATCGGTACTTTGGTAGGGTACAGTCAGCTTCCTCTCCTGCGAGTTCACACTGGCTATCCCAGGCTGATGAGTATTGTCGCCAAGCGGATGACAGACATTCTCCGTAACGCGCTTGCCTGCGCTCCTCTTTTAAGGTTGCTTCTTGTTGCTCGGCTTTAAGTTGTTCTTCTTTGGCTGTGATTTCTTCTCTGGGGATCACCACCGCTGATTGGTAGACGGTATAAATACCAATCGCAATAAGGGTGAATGATACGCCTGCGTATACTGGATTCATATAATGGATGTTATCGTTTAAGCATCTTGGCTACTTCGTCTAATTTATTCACGAAGACACGCTGTTTCCTTGGACGGTTAATTTCAATCCCTTTTTTGCGTAGATTGGTAATAAACATGTAGATATACGTGGGACGAAGGCCAGGGTAATGGTCTGCAATATCATTAACATCAACGCCTGCTTTGTATTTACTTACAATCTCTACCCATTGTTCGACAGTAATCATTTTGGTTCCTGTAGCTCTAATCATATAGTTGGTTTTTTATAATCATTTGGATAAGGTATCTTGGTATTTGGGAGGTAGCTCATTTCTGGTTCACGACTTGGGAATGGCGGTAAGACGATGTTGTGTTTTTCTCCAAAGAAACGAACAAAGTGGTCTACAATCGTGTCTATCTGCTGATCCTTGGTGAGTTTTGTGGTGCTGGTAGTGTTATACAGGGCTTCCTGCATTACCCGCCACAGTGATTTAATGAAGTCCGCGTTGACCTGGACACTGATGGTGGACTTCATAATTACTTTTGCATCAACTCCTGCATCACGACAGGTTTCTGCTACTTGCTCAAACCATTTATGGAGAGCTTTATTTTGTTGTTCGGTACGGGTTTCTTTTGTTACTTTGGTTGGTGAAACCACCTCACATGTCTCAACAAACTCACGGAGGAGTCCTTTGATTAGGTACGCGGGTTCATTAACGATGGCTTGCAGTTTTTTGTGTTCATCAGTTGTCATGTTTGTTTAATGCTAACCACAATGTAGCGACGGCTTCTTCGGGTGTATTACCACTTACGTTTAAGTCTACTTCTGGTATTGTTTCACCATGATACGTTGCCCATGCTTCCCAATTTTCTGTGTAACCAATTCGTAAACCAAAGTCATCGTACACTTTTGGATTACACGCCTTTATAAGCTCTGACAATGATGGTAAAAAGTAACCCTGTTCTTCATACGGGTTGGTTGGATTTTTGTGGTAACTGAATTTTTCTCTTACTTCAAACCCTGCCTCTTTTAACTTTTTAGCTAGATTGTAGTCCATGTAATAGGTTTCTTAACCGCTGTTCCTCTGCTAAGTAATAGTGCACATCACATTTCATTGGTCGTCTTTTTTCACGTTCGATGTCTTCAAACCAGGCCAGTCCCCTACGCTGGATCAAGAGTCCACTGTAATAGCTTTCATTGTTGTGGAGAGCTTGGTGAGCGGCGTGGGTAAGTGGAATGAGGTTTGGGATGTAGTACCGTAGCGCGTTTGATTTACTTTTCTTGACGAAGTGATGGGCTACCTCAGTCGGCGCACCCGTGAGTTCACAGTAGGGGTGCATGGCCTTAATAATCGGGGTCAACAACTTATCACAGCGTTTCTGTACGGTACTGGCTGATGGTAGCTTGCTACGTTTCTTTGGTTTCTTCTTTACAATTCCTTTACGTCGAAATCCAGTCTTGGGTTTAAGTTGGGTCTTTCGTTGTAAGGGTGTACGTTTCATTGACTAAAACGGAATGTCTGCCTTAGTAATTTCAGGTATATCTCGGTCATCTTCGCCTGCGAGAGTTGGTTCGGTTGTTTTCTTTACTGGTGCTGTTTGAATGTCGGCAGGTAAGATTGCCATGAATCCGTCCTCAGTTTCCTTTAACTCGTAGCCTTCTGGGACGAGGTACAGAATAATGGAACGCTTCCCTGCGATTAGGGCCTTCTCGGTGATAGCGGTCACAACCTTGTCTACCCAATCGGCGGTGTCGTCACCATATTTATCAATGAGAGCGTTTTTTGAGGTGTTGTTAATGGCGGTGTTGACCGCATCATTTGATCCGCGCTGTCTTACTTTTGCCACAAGCTGAACTCCATTTTGGCCTTCAACGAGACTGGCTTCGGATACGATTTTAAGTTTGTCTCCACTTCGGATTTCATCTTTCTTCAACCATACTCCTGTTGATCCTGAGGTTTTATTTACTTTCATGTGATGTTTTTTTAGTGCGCTTTTTAGTAACTTTTATTGTATCAGTTGGTTCTGTTGGGGCAACCGCTGTTGGTACTGGGGATTCCGCCACCACTTCTTTCTTAACATCACGATCCCGCATTTGAATCCCGCGTTTGGCGGCTTGCAGAATCATTTTTTGACGGGTACTGCACCGCTCATACGTTTCCGCGTCTATGGGACGGCGGGCAACGAGATTACGGAGGTACTCGTAAAAATCATCAGGTGGCACACCCCCAGCAAACGACACAATCTCTGATTCAATATCTTTTTCGATGAGCGTTTTGCAGAGTGATGCTAGTTCTTTTTGGGCGGCTAGCACATCTTCTCCAATTTCTACATCCGCCGACAAACTACAAAAGTGGTCAGAGCTTTCGTATTGACCACCGCCGTAGATGGAGTGGTTGAGCTTTCGGCTGTATGACGCGGTAATGTTAGTTATCTCCATAGATTTCTTCATTTACATCTTCCTCACTTTCAGACGCACACTCGGGACACTCGGTATATTCATCTGAATCAAAGTGTCGGTCATGTTTATGGCAGTACATAATGCTCATATCAATGAGGTTAAGCTGATAATTGGTTGTCTTTTTCGGCATCGTATTCCATATTAGCGAGGTAATCTTCCTCGCTTTGGAAAATACCAGGGGCCACCTCTACTTTTTTTCCATAAGACGGTAAGTATGCGTAGCGAGCTTTAACAAGGATGTGAGGCGGAACCATGTAGCATCCTGTCACTTCAACTCCTTCCTTATACGAGTTTTCTCGTATGTACTGGATGGTTTTATTTACCGCCTGTTGTATCTTGTCTGCCATACTACCAAATACGGGTTCGGTGTTTTTCCTCAGCATCCATGTACCCGTCTACGTAGGCATCCCAGAGGACAAACCCATAGAGCGCGAAAGTCAAGACACAGAGAGTGACAAATCGCCACGTTTCAAGCGGAAAAGCAATAATAATAATTGTCGCAATTAACCCCACATCAATAATCCGTGCCATAGCTATATAAGTGATTCTAGTTTTTTAATGTTGTTTTTGATCCGTGAGATCAAAACACGATCTTCGGCCAGGAGAATCCTTGCGTCTTTGGAAGCAATTACGTTATTAAGGTGTGTTTGTATATTGTTCATACTTGACTTCAAAAGTCGGTATGACCGTACCCCACCAGCGTCAGAAGCGATAAATAGTTGGTTAGCGGTTTTGCCTTTAATAAACTTCTCAACATTTTTAACATCTTTAATAATACTGTCACGGAGAGTGCGAATATCTCCTGCGGTTTTCATTTCACCTGAAACAAGTTTTTGCATCAAGGTGTCTTCAAGTGCTCGGAGTGTATCGTCTGAGATTTCTGTACCGAGCTGATGTTGGGCCTGGAACTTAGCGGTACGGAGAACACTAATAATGTTGGTTGCTCTTTCAATCGGAAGTTTGTGTGAGATAAATACTTCACGGTTCATTAACATTGTGAGGGAGTGGTACCCATCAGCGAGGCGGGGGGCAATTCCAACCATCTTAGCGGCTTCGGCGTAGGTAATATCAAGTAACTCACTTAATCCTTTAATTGCCATCGCTTTTTCGTCTGGTTGCCAGCCTTCACGCATTTCTTGGAGGTGGAATTGCTCTACAATACGGTCTGGTACAGATAATGAGTGCTCAACAATCGCTGGTACTTCTTTAAGACCAAGCGCGTGGGCAGATCGCCAGCGTCGCTCACCGTCAACAATCATGTATGTACCATTTGGCAACGCTTCAACGGTAAGGGGTTCTTTAATACCCATTTTCTTAATCGAATCAGACAACCGACCAAGTTTAATTGGGTCAAAGTATTGTCGTGGTTGATTTTCGTCGCGGATAATTTTATCTATTGGTAAGTAAACAATTTGGCTTAATTTAGTGTGCATATTATTTTAAGAGTGATCGCATGTTTAATTACGTCACATTTTTAGTATACACATTTTATATAAAAAATCAATCACTATTTTAGTCTATACTGTTGATAACTTTTACCGAGATTTTTCTTTTCATCGAACCGCTGGTCGTATTTATGCTTCGGTGCGGTTGGTAAATCCCAGAAATTATCCTTATTTTCCCACGTTCCAGCTACATTTTCACACCCTGTAAAGTGTTTCTTGGGTAAAAAAGAACCACAACAAATGTGGCGGTTTCCATCCCAGCTTGGTTTGACTACTGGCTTAGTGCATATTTCCATGTGTTTTAGCTTTTTATTTGTTTGGCTTGGTTTCCCTACCCATTTTTGCCAGTGGTATAAGATTGTGGTGTGATCTTTTTTAAAGTAGCGAGCGATGGCTGACCATGAATACCCCTGCTCGCGTAACGAAATCAATTCTTTTAAATAAAGACTATTGGGCTTGATGTGTTTGCCGTGGCTCATAAAAACCGACTAAGTGGTGATACTGTGGGGGGATGTAACGGGTTCCCACTCCATCCTCATATAGATGATACATGTTCGCTTCACTTATCAAAACCCCGCCGTTGTGGAAAACGTACTCAACTACGGCAACGTGGGGTAAACCAGACTTTTCGTAATAAAACATGGCTAAGTCTCCCTTGTTGGGGATAACCATTTTTGCGTTTTGCATCATGTACCACATTGGGTCAATGGTAGGTACACGGTACTTAGCCCATGAGTAACAGTTGTGTGGGTCGTAGTTAGCGTGGGTGATATATGGTACTGACAACAGTAGGATGAAAGCAAAAAAGAGTTGTTTTATAAGCCTAGATTGGCGTTTCAGAGCTTCTCATTCCGCTGGCACTTGTGACTAGCAAGGTTCGGAAATTGCCGTTCAGTACGGGTGGACACGCCGCCGTTTCTGGTCTATAAATGGTAGCATACGTGGCGCGGTGAGGGAATGAGTTTTCCCCAGCCGTACAACTAGACAAATTATTACAAAATGATAAGATTGTGTTATGCCAATATTGAGTGTACAATACAGTTGTCCTGTATGTAGGAAAGAAACCGCGATTTTCGTTGCTTCTCTCGTACACTCAGTACGGCATCACTTAAACCTCGCTTAATTGCGGGGTTTTTGTGTTGTTCATTGACAGTTGCAGGGGTGCACAACAATGATTCAAATGTATTTTGATGGTGGATGCGGGCCTAAAAACCCAGGTGGAATCGCCACGTTCGGCTTCCACATTGAAGAAGATGGTAAAACCACCTATAGCATGTACGGCACAATGGATGAAACGAATACTTCAAACAATGTGGCAGAGTACGGCGGATTGATTATGGGATTATTGTGGTTAAAAGAAAACAATAAACACCAACAATCAATTCAAGTTATGGGTGATAGTAAGTTGGTTATTAGTCAAATGTTTCGGCACTGGCGAATAAAAAACGGAGCATACGTACCATACGCAAAGTACGCAAAACAATTAGTGTCAGAATTTTCTGATATACGTGGTAAATTGATACCTCGATACCTTAATAGCAAAGCTGATGAGTTGACTCGGATTTATTCTACGGAAAAAATCAAGGTCCCGTCAGTTAATTAAAAAACCCCTGCAACTGCCAGTGTACAACTGGATTAGTAAGAACATCTGATTGGGCCACTCGATGTAAAACATTGTCCAATAAATCAATTAAGCCTTTATTCAGGTATTGATGCGAAAGCAGGGAAAAACAGTTGTCCACTCTGTCCCTGCCATCTGTTCAGTATCGGAGCATAGGCTCGTAGCTATCAACCTTAGCTGTGGAGTTAAAGGGAGCTACATTACTACACAATCAAGGCCCATCTACTGACTCCCGCATACATACGAGGTAAAAGTGGAGCTGTGGAAAAATAAATTGAAAAACCCACCAAAACGTGTATTCTAGTAAAAGAAATGATGGTTGGTTAGAATCTTTATGAGATGGAGGCCTGTAACGTATACATTACAGGAAAGCTTATCGGGCATGAGTCCGAAATATCTCATAAAGACGCAAGCCAATCATCAAAACAGTGGTGTGTTGTGTGCGTTCTCGGTGTATGCACAGTAATACGTCAAAAGTGTCGGGGGATATGAAAACCCACTGGGCCGCACAAAGCACATCACACAGTACTCGTTGGTTGTTGGGGGATTGAATTAGGGTAAAACCTGAGATGTCGTAAGACCACCTTCCCCACCAGCCCGTGAGTAATCCACACCCTACCCATTTCACCCGTCACTCTAGGTGATAAAATAAATGGGTATGAAATCAATCAGTGACCTCTTGCCTTCATTACCCAGTAAACCACAATCAAAACACACCCACGAATTTCAAGAACTCTGTGCTGAACTGGAACCCATCTACGGAAAAGTGGTGTGGCGATTACCCTTTATAAAAAATATGACCGAGTATAAAATAAGGGAAGCCCATAAGATAGCGCAGGGTCGCGGGATCACCACGTACGCCTACCTTATGGGAATCTTAAAAAAAATGCCCTAAAAATAAATGTCCAGAATTTTAATTAAAAAAGTGGTCGCCCCGTCTTCGCTGTGAATTTCGACCCTTTCCCCCACGTTATAAGATAATATCTATATATGTCAACTATCAATCTCGATCTACCCGTGACCACCTTGGACGGTGTCCAGCTAACCGAGAACAACGTGAAACTAACCACTGGCAAGGTACTCGCGGCCATCCTCGACACTATGAAAGTAGAAAAGGGGATCGAAAGGATTGCGGTCTTCCACCTCGCTCAAAAATGTTACGCGGGCGGCACGGTAGACATCACCCCAGGCGAGCGCGATATGCTCCGAAAGGCGGTAGATGCTTCCATGATCCAATCTAACGTAGTAGTAGGCCAGCTTCGTACCCTCCTCGACTAGTTACGGCCTAAAAGCGAGCAAGCAAAAAGCCACTACGTATATCGTACTGGCTTTTTGCTTTTCTAACTTTTTACCGTTTCGCCCTGGCGGGCTTTGGTTTTTTGTGTTTGTCGCTTTTTGCGGTTTTTACCGTGTCGCGGGCATAGGGGAAAGTATGCTACGGCGGTGCATAGACACTCCCTCATACTATCTATGTTTTACGTATAGGGATGCGGGTCACGATAGAATCTGATCTGACTGGTATATGACGTATCACATACTCGTCTTGGACGCGCTCGATAGTGGTCGTCGCAACGTCCTCGCGGGTCTTATCGTCGTGTTCTACCGTGTGTATTGTCTCAATGTAACTATTCCCCCCTTGGCCCTTTTCTGCTCGCTCCGTCCTGGTCCTCCCGTATAATTTCATAGGATCGTTTAAGACACTGATAATGGTATATATATGCAATTTTCAAGGATCATGCGGTACTATACCGTATAGAATGGCCCGAGCGGGCCACTCTGACGGGATACTACGGGGTCAATAGCTGGTATGTGTCACAATGAAAGAGTACGGCGGGCTTGACTGGTTGTCCGAGGATATGACGCTTCGCCTGGTTGGTCATAAATGCCCCAATGATCGCGCTTGCGTAGCAGATGAAACGTGCTCCGCATGGGTCAGTGTCTCCCTCGGCGGGGATCGTTTTACCCCACTCGCTCGCTTTTTGGCTATATACCTCGATCTGACCACCTCCCGCGCGTCCATCAATCACAAATGGGTCATACTTATTTGCTACCATACCCGCGAGGATCGCGCGCCTAGCGTCCAGGCTATCAACACATGATAGCAGTATGTTCGCTTGTACGTGCTCCCCTTGGTACTCTGTGGGGTTGGCGGTGATCTCAATATCTCGATTTAGGGCCCGCATCTGCTCGCTGATCGCGTCCACTTTCAACTTTCCAATGTGGCGTAAGTCAAAGTGCTGGCTTGATAGGTTGTGCGCTTCTACTGTGTCATGGTCGTATAGCACAAACTTACTCACCCCTAACCGTGTCAACTGCAATACCGCGTTGCTCCCTATATTCCCGAGTCCAATAACCGCTATACATACGCCTGTATGGTTCTCGGGGTTGTATATACTTAATTGGCGGTCGTAGTGTATTTTCTTTTTTGCCATACTATCCGAGCAAACCTCTGTATAATGGTGCAGTGCTCGGTGCGGTTGGATCCCCGTCCTTGTCTGACTCGATATCGTCCACGGGGGTAAACTTGTCTAACTCAAAACTAATGGACGCGATATCCGCTTCCAGGCGGTCTATGATGCTTGGTTTTATTGTTCCGATCCTTTCATATTTTGCGAGTAACGCTTCCTTTTTCTTTAGCTCCTTAGCAAGGGACGTGCGTTTTTTCTCGTCCTTTTTTGTTTGCGTGGTCCTCCTGGTTGGCACGGTATCGTCCTCATCTTCTAGCTGGTATGGGCTTTCCCATCCGCTCGGGCGGTACGGGTACCCGTATCCCGCTCCCGAAAATATAGCGGGCATAGTGACTTTTTCTTTAATCTCGGCAATACATGCGTCAATGATTGACTGATCCGCGTCATCGATCACTTCGATCTCCAATTCCACATGAACGTGCACTGGTTGGTATATGTCCAGGCGGGCGGTCATTTCATGTTTGTGGTTGGTAACAAAAGAAACCATCCACGGGAACTCAGCTCGACTCGCGTTTATCGTAGCGGTATCAGTAGCCGAGAAAAATACGTCCATTTTTGCATGACTGTGCCACCAAAACTTGTAGTCTTTAACACTTTGCCCCGCTTTGATCTTTTCAACTTGAAACTGTGCCATCGTTTCGGCGGTCATATCTACGTGACTCGCGGTGACTTTTTGTCTTAGTATCTCCGCGCTTGTAACTAAAAAGTCTTGACCGTTACAAACGATCTCTCCCATTCCTCCAATCTCATACTGGCAATTATCTACGTATCCCGCGATTTTTTGCCATACTTTGTTTTCAATTTGAAGTTTCATACACTTATTTTTTTATACGTAACGGGCGAGCAATTAGCTCGTATGGTACGCTTTTTGCGGTGTCTAAATAATGCAATAATGACTCGACCGTCGGTGTCACCTCTTCCATTTTATCTTTACACCACGCACTCATTATCTCTCTCTGTATGTCGTCTGACTGTGTACTACACTCGGCCATGATATTTTTTATCTCCTCGGCCTGCTCCTCGCCTAGTAGCTGACAGGCTGACTCTTGGATATTCCAATCTCGGCCACTGGTTTCGTCCCCTGGGATATTCCAATACGTATTACAATCAACTGGGCCAATGAAACGTAGTCCAAATGATCCAGCATACGGCGGCACCATCCCCACCATCGGCGCGATTGGTTTTTCGTTTAGGTCACGGTTGTTACCATCTCCCCCGAAATATATAGCGTATCGTCCTCCGTGTTCGCTTTTGCTAATTGTTCCTAACTCTTTTCCTAACTCTTTTATGGTTTCAATCCTTTGTGCTCGGTACGAGTACGTCCGAGTATAGGCGGCTTCGTCCTTGTTACTCGATAAGTACGCATGTATCAGTGTGATAAAATGGTACAAGTCTCCACTATTCCAGGCTGTCCGCATATCGTCCTCCCAATCACCCCAACACGGTTGGCCCCCGCTATTTACCGACCAATGGCGCAAGCCAGGAAACGATATATTTTCGATTCTAACGGTATTGCCCGTGCTGAATCTTCCAGCTTCCAGCACTACCGAAAAACAGGCGACAAACATCCGCGAGCGGGCTTTGCTACCATCTTCTATTTGCGCATTTGTATATACGGGCGCTAAAAATACCCGTATTCTACTATCTGTGACTGGCACGATCCCTTGTATTAACTTATGACCACGTAACCGCTCGTAGACTCGGGCCATGTCCACGGTGTCAATCTTTTGTTTTTTCAGTTTGGACGCTTCCGCTTTACATTCCTTAACTCGGTGTTGGTATTCCTTAATCTCATTTTTTAATGACTCGATTTGACTTCTATTGTTTTTGATACGATCGTCATAAGTGACCGCAAATCTCTCCGCGCGGCTAATCGCTTCTAGATGATCTCTTTTTTTAGAGTCTACTATTTTTGATAGTGTGTCTATAGTCTCCATTCCTACCACCGAAACTCGGACGGGCTTGCCGTCGATCATGTCCAGCGGTGACACTTGTCTCATATCCCCCCCGACTGCTTCGGCCTTTTCTGCTTCCACGGTTGTCATATTGATTCTATGATTATTTTGTGTCGCTGATAAAAGCAAAAAGCCCCCGAGCGGGGACCTTTTGCGCTTGGCATTATCCCGCTTGCTTTGGCGTTACAATGCTAATAATGTCTCCATCTTCTACAATACTCGTCATGGTTGCGGAAACTCCCGACACGTACGCTTGCTCGCTTCCCGATAGACTCATCCCCGAGCGAGTAAGTACGTCACGGACGCGTGTCCCCTCCTCGACTTGCAGTGTGATCTCGTCATGCCCCATGCGGGCAATATATACGGTAAGCATATTTTTTGACTAGCTAGTGATAAAATACATCTGATCGTACAACTTCCGAGCTGGCCTACTTGCTCGCTTTCTTGTCTGCTTCCACTCGGTCCTTGGCGATTGCTTCGATCTCCTCTCCCCACTTTTCAAGCGCTGCAATACGAACTGCATCGTCAAAAGCTGGGGTGAACTCATTGCAACGAGTCAAAAAGCCCGCTTCGATCAATGTTTGTACCCGTGGACTAAAAAGTGAACGGGCGACATCCGTTAGTTTTTCAACGGTTGATCGCTTCGCTTCCCCTCGACTTGGCTCATACATAATGATGAATGGTTATTGTATAATTGCATTTTTCTCGCTATAATCTCTAGCGAGATAGTAACGCGCGAAAAATATCACGCGCTATATATCTCGATACAATTAACCAATGACCGCTACCACATCATAGACAGAGATCAGATGTGTACCACGGTTAGACTCGACAACGTAAAATATATCGTCCTGGGCCTTACATCGTACTTGACCCGTCAATCTTCGTAGTAAAACATCCGTGAAGATTAAGCGCGTACCAGATTGCAACGGTTCCATCTCTGGTTCTTTTATAAGACAAACATCCATATAATTGAGATGATGACAAGGCCAATAAAAGATTCGACCCTGGTACGTTTCACTTGACGCTCCTCGCGCAAACGCTCGCCGATATACGATCTAACATTTTGCATATTATTTTTTGTATAACTAACAACTTCATAAAGTAGTATACATAAAATAACAAAAAACACAACTGACTAATTTTACATACTGTGGATAAAGAACAAACAAAAACAAAATACGTTATAACTCCAACTGTCCGACAACGTAGAACTGCTCGGATCATCGCGGAAATTGCACAAGGAAAGCACAAGGACATAAAAAACAATGCTGATATCATAAAAAAAGCGGGTTATGGCTCGGGCTTGACAACTCAGCCAAAGCGTGTGTTGAATAGTGTCGGCACAACTTTGGCCCTTGCTGAGCTTGGTTTTTCAAGTGATACCGCTAAAAAAGTAGTGGCGAAAATACTAGAAAATGATGACGCAGAAGATCGTGATCGTTTACGCGCCGCTGATATTGTTTTCAAGGTTACAGGCGATTATGCGAGTGACAAAATAGCGAAAGAAAACAACGCCAATCCGATTATTTTTGCGAAGATTGAGCATCATATTTTTAATTTTGAAAGCGAGATAAAAAAAGCGTTAGGGTATGAATCTGTACAAGTTATTCCGAAAAAAGACGAATAATCCGCGTGTGATCGTAGAATATTTTGACGGGGATACTGAAATTTTATCTATTGGAACGTATGAAGATTATGAAAACGAACTAGAATACGAGCGCGAGTGGTCAAAAACTATCGCTAATTTGCTCAAAATTGACCGTGATGCTCGATAATTGTCCGAGCTGATACATCTATCACATAAAAGAAAAAAACGTCCTATAACTCAATTTTGAGCTTCGTATTTAGCTCGATCATACTATTTGACGCTAGTTTCTGTGGTGTTATACTGTATTTGTACTGCTAGACCGACTCGATAAGAGTGCTCGAACAGTACATTTTGAACACGTTTTACATCTAATTATGTCACTTCCGCAGTCGCTCTGATACTTTCAATCGACTGGCAAGAGACAGAAAAGGCACTAAAAAGACCGTTACCGCGATAAAACGCGGGCTTCAATGTATCAATATGAATCTACTAGAACGCTTGAAAGAGCGCGTACAAAAGACACAAGATGAACTCGACCAGGAACGGGCCAAGGATCGAAAAGAAAAGGATCGCCGAGAACTGGTCGAACTGAACGAGCGAGCACTTTACTATAAAAGGGACAACGGGTGGTGCGATAAATGTCACCGTGATTATTCGGTACTGTATACTAAACACGGCAACGAGACACTGGCCTATTACCTCGGTACGTGTTCAAAAGGCCACACCGTAAGACGCGAGATCACGTTACGTGATCGCTACTATGACCACTCGATCCTCGTCCGAGCTGAACGTGATCGCCACTCGGATGACTTACTTACTCCAGATCATCCACGTTTCAAATATGTATACCCAGACAAATGGCGAGAGTTTGAGCGACAACGAGAACAACGAGCACTCGGAACTGTCTAACACACTAGCTGACCCCGAGCACTACTCGATCCTATACTGGACGGTAAAGAACGGGGTGAAGAACGAAAAAGGCGAGATATTAGACTTTTCGGATCGTCTTTTCTTGCTGGACATCCTTACTGACTGGAGCCCTAACTTAGTTTGGAAGAAATGCTCCCAGGTGGGTGGATCGGTCACTTTCGTTATAAAAGCCCTATATGCGGTACAACACCGAGGACTGAACGTCATACTCACCTACCCTAGTGACTCGGACGCTGAGGAGTTTGTAAAGACCAAGACCAATCCCATCATTAAGGAGAACGTGCAACTCTTTCCAAATACTAGTGCCGACTCGGTATACCTCAAACAGCTCAATGGTCGAAACCTATACGTCAAAGGAACGGTATCGAAGACCGCCGCTATCAGTACCACCGCCGACCTATTGATCCATGACGAAGCATCCCGCTCGGATCAAAAAAACATGGCGTTCTATCAGTCACGTATTAAGGCATCACCATACAAGGGTACCTGGATGTTCTCTAACCCAACTACCGAGCGTGACACAATGGACGAGTGGTGGCAGAAAAGCGACCAGAAAGAGTGGTACGTAACGTGTACCAACGGCCACAGTGAGTACCTATCATGGCCTGATAGTGTGGATAAAGAGCGTGGCTGCTATCAGTGCAAAACGTGCAAAGTACAACTAACAGACGACCAACGGCGCAAGGGGTACTGGAAAGCTACACGAGAGAGTGATATTAGTGGGTACCATACCAGCCATCTCATGGCCCCGTGGATCAAGGCCACTGACATCATACGGGAGAGTGCAGGCGATCAGGAATACTTTTTCAACTTCGTCCTCGGAGAGCCATACAATCCAGGTGACTTGTCTATTACTCGGTCACTAATCCTCGATAACTGGACACCCCGCGATCTGTCGCTGGGGAAGCACTACTACCTCGGGGTAGACGTAGGCAATATGAAGCACTATGTCCTTGGTACTGAGCTTGGTGTCACCCGTATTGGACGCTTTACTGACTGGTCGTTCCTTGACGATTTAATGAAGCAATATAACCCTTTTTTAGTGATAGATGCGATGCCCGACAACACCGCTAGTCGCCACTTTGTTGATACCTATGAAAAGGCGTATATGTCCTATTTCCAAGACAACCAAGCTAATCCCCAAACGATTGTGTGGTGGGGGAAGCCAGGGGAACCAGGCACCCCAAACGACAAAGGCAAGATCGTATACAGCAACCGTAACCGTGTGATTGACCAACTAATTGATGATCTTTTGCGGGCCAAGATACTATTCTCTAACCCCTCGGATGCTGAGTTTCGCATCTTTATCGACCAATGGCTGACCCTTAGACGGGTGAAACACACTGACGCACGGGGAATAGAGAAATACGTCTGGGATAGCACCACGGGCAACGACCACGGGGTATTTGCTTTGTTGTATTACCAGCTTGCGCGGGCCACCGAAGGGGCAGGGATGGTACTCGGCGAACCAGAGGAACGTCCGTTTATTGGACGAGATAATGTGGTGCAAGATTTCTCTGTTATCTTTGATTGATTCTCATTGACAGAAACGGATAACCGTATGATACAATAAACATAATGTACGAAAGTCTTTCAGAACAAGACAAGATCAAGTTAGTCAACGCTCGCTGGACGAGTGCGGAACCACTTTGGGCTCAAATTAAAAAGAACACCGCACGTAATAAACGGGTATACCAAAACAACGGCGAATGGGTCGGGGATAGTGTAGCCCTAAAGAGTCGCCCGAAGATTCGCGCTAACCGCATTTTCCGTAACACCGAGAGTGTAATTAACGCACTTATAGCAAACCCCCCACAAGCAAACTTCATTCCCACCCGTAATACTGACGAAGCCAAAGAGTTTGCTGAACTCCAACAACAATACTTCCTAAAACGATACAAAGACTTAAATGTTAAGGAACAAATCCGTAAAGGACTCCGTAACCTATATTTCAGCCGACTGATTGTTCTTAAAGTCTTTTGGAACAATGCTCTAAATGATTTTGATGTGAGGGCAATAGACCCCACTAAAATACGGGTATCACCTAACTGTACCAAGGAAGAAGAAAGTGAGTTTGTGATTGAAGAAATTGAAGATACATTGTCTAATATTTGTGCCCGTTTCCCTGTTAAAAAGACCGAAATCTTAAACAAAAATGGCTACACCGATGAAACGGTTGCTTTTATTGAAAACCCGACAATTACGTACAAGGAAGCCTGGATTGGTGACATGATGTATTGCATATACGGTGGCATCCTCTTATCTGAAAAGAAAAACCCATACTGGGACTGGGATGGTATTAAAATTACCCTAGAAGAAGGTGTAGCGATGCAGGAAAATCGCAAAGAAACACTGAAAACTATCCGCGAACAACAACCAGAACGCCAATTAAATGAAGCGACAGGTGACGAGGTTGAATCAGGGCTTAATAGTTATTTCTTTAACCACTTCAATTTTCCCCGAAAACCATACATCTTTGCTACGGCATTTAACTCTGAACAAAAACCAGTGGGTGAAACTGACATGATTGAGCAATCTATTCCGCTCCAAGAAGGAATTGACCGACGCAAGCAAGATATTGATGAGAACGCTTCGTTGGTGAATGGTCAGGTTTTAGTTGATTCCAGTGTGATGAGCAAAGCTGATGCACAAAAACTTCGCTTTGAAGCGCGGGCGGTGGTGTGGGGTAAGGGTGTCGTCTCAGGGATTCGCCGTGAGTTTGGTACTGCCCTACCGCAATTCGTGTATGAAGATATGGTTGATTCACGGTCTGAAATTGACAACATCATGGCTGCGAGTGCGTCATTCCGTGGTGAACGGCAGGGGCAAGAAACCAAAGCTGGTCGTTTGGCCTTGATTGACCAAAGCTACCTTGCCTTAAATGAGCTTGTCCAGGTTGTAGATTATGTGTCTTACGAGATGTTTAACTGGTTTTACCAACTCGCTAAAGTAAATTACACCGAAACCCACTACGCGAAGATTATGGGGCCTGATGCGGCGGTAAAAATGATCGCCCTGACCCAAGACGACTTTGAAGACGGAACCGAAATCCGAATCAACGAAGGAAAAACACTTCCTGAGGATCGTCAATTCAAGTACGAGCAGGCGCAAATGGACGCAGAAAAAGGCTTTTTGTCTCCTGCTGATTACCTTCAAGAAGCGGGCTACCAAAACCCTGCTCAGAAAGCCAAGAACGCCGTGGCGTATAAAATGAACCCACCCGTGGCGGTGGGGATGAGTGAGGAAGAACTAGCAGAATTAGCCCCACAAGAACAAAAAGAGGAAACCCCACCATCACGCAGTATTTCATTTAAAGATTTGCCGATTGATGGGCAGATTCAATTAGCGGCCCAGGCAGGAATCCAACTTGATCCTGAGATCATCGCAGGCGAAGCCCTGAAACAACAGGAAGCGAAGATGGCGGGTAATAGTATGCCTGCTATTCCGTCTGATATAGTATAGACAATCCCGTTTGCTTGGTGTACGGGGGAACAACCAACACTTATACATAATTATGACCTAGCGGTTTGCATCACTCGCAAGAATAAGTTGCAAAATGGCAGTCGAAACATTTATGGACATAGAAGAAACAACTGTAGTCGCAGAACCAACAGACCCAGGAACAATTCCTGAAACTGATCCAGGCGAAAGTCCTGAGGCAATTCCAAACGATGCGCCTATTGAAACCCCTGAACCAGTTTTATACGAAACTCCTGATGGACGAAAGGTAGATGCAGAGACACTACAGCGAGAATGGAAAGAGCACTTTTTGCCTGATTACACTCGCAAATCCCAAGAGCTTGCTGAGCTAAAACGTCCCCCAAAGGAAGAAGTAGTACCAGAATGGTCACAACCAGACTACGTACCAAATTCTTACGCAGAGGTGATTCAAATAGCTAAACAGGAAGCGATTGCGGAATTAGAGCGAGCGCGTCTTGCAGAATTGGAACAACGGGAAGAAATCACAAGCCGAGTTGAAGCACAATTAGCCGAGCTAAAGAAAGATGATCCAAAGCTAGACGAGAACGCCCTATTCCAACACGCGAGTAAGTATGGATTTCGTGATTTGAAACTCGCTCACGACAATTACCGAGTAATGCGTGATGCGATTGCCCAGACCGAAACACGGGTACTCCAAAATGTCCAAAGGCGTGGTGAAGCTCCTGTTGCTCCCCCAACAGGCACACCAATAACGGGCGATGCGGTAGACCCTAATGTTTCCCAACGGTTTGGTTCGGCCCGCGATTTCCTTGCTTCTCTCACAAATTAACCGCTATAAGTAAATTACTATGACGTTTGATGAAGCAGTACGAACCACTACCCGTACCTTTATTGTTCCAAAAGTATACGACCAAGTAACCAAGGGTTCACCAACTTTGATGAAACTCTTGCGAACGGCAAAGTCTTGGAGCACTGGTACAAAGTATGAGTTCCCGATCAAATACCAAGACACAACAAATGGAGGATGGACTGGTATCGCAAACCAACTTGACACTAACCGACAGAATGTACGCGTCACCGCGTCATTTGAGCCGAAGATGGTGTACAAGCCTGTAGTTGCGTCCAGTATTGAAGTGGCCCTCAACGAGGGACAGGAACGAATTGTTGACCTCTTGCAGACCGAGTTTGACTCACAAGCACAGAGTTTGATTGACCTCATGGGACAAGGACTCTTTACTGGTACTGGTACTGGTAATTTGCCTGACTCTCTGATGAACGCAGCAGATGACGGTGGTGCGTTCCCAACCTACGGTGGACTCTCGGCAACGAGTTACCCAACCTGGGCTGGGTATGACCTCCAATCAGCAGGCGCACTTACCCTCGCAAAGATGGCGACGTTCTACGATGCAATCGAAATTGGTACTGCCAAGCCCGATATGATCGTCACTACGAAGGCTCTTTGGAGTGTGTATGAATCATTACTCACCCCAACTGTCCGCGCTGGATACGTCCAAAATGGTTATCCAAAGATGGATGAGTACGGCATGGTTGCAAGTGCAAATGGTCTTAACGGAAACCAAGGCTTTGAGTGTCTCTGGTTCCGTGGCACACCAGTTGTAAAGGATGAGCAAGTCCAGGCTGGGGCAATGTTCGGTTTCAACAGCAACTATTTTGGTTGGAAAGGAATTGATAAGAAGATTCGCGGATTTGAAACCCTTAACTTCAAGCAGAGCAACGATGGTGTACCAAATGGTGTGCCAGGTCGTGTTCCTTCAACAAAAGGATTTTACTTCCGTGACTTTATGATGCCAGTTGATCAGTTTGCAGAAGTTGGCTACGTCATGTACGCAGGAAACTACATCGCAGAACAACGACGATTGGTAGGTGCGATGTACAACCTCAACGCTTAATAAGTTAGACCACTAACGAATTGCCCAATATTTGAAAAACAATAACGGGCTGTAACCAAAATTATATGATTCACATTTCATTCCAAGACGCATTACAAACGACTGCTAACCCAGCTCTCGCGCTTGGTACCCGAGCAGAGACTCCTGATGGACGAGTATGGACATACGTTCAGGCTTCCACTGGTGGTCTTGCAAAGGGTTCGGTAGCGGTTCCTGCCGCTGTTACAGCGGTTGACACAGTGAGTTCTTCAACAGACTCACAGGGTCGGATCGTGTACATCACCAAGTCAGGCGCAAGTTGGACACCAGGTCAGTTTGCAAATGGTTGGGTGGTAGTTGACGATGGTACTGGGGTTGGGCAAGTTGCTCAAATCTACAGTAACACCGCTGACACCCTCCAGTTGTACCCAGCGTACGCACTCACAACGGCGTTGTCGGTAGCGGATAGTGACATCACTATCTCTACACCAAACGTGGTTGTAAAGTCTGCGGTAACATCACTTTTACAGAACGCTACAGGTATTGCTCAGGTTGCTTTCGCGGCAGGAGAATACGGCTACGTTCTCGTCCGAGGTGTTGGTACTGTAATGGCTGGTGCCGCGCTGGTTGTAAGTGAATACTTCTCTACGGGTGATGACACCACAGGACAAGTTATTCCACTTGCCGTTGGTGAAACGCTTGATGACGCGCAGATTCTTGGTCGCGCAATAGTGGCAAACGCCGCTCCTGACCAAGGTGCTCTCGTCTTTGTAAGTATCACCTAAGGATTCCTAAAGTCTCTCTCTTGTAGGGAGGCTTTATGGAGCACTTAGACTCCCCAGGGAACGATTGAAGCCTTGGTAATAAAACTCACTATGAACCCAGATGAACATAAAGTAGTTCGACTCACTAATTGCACGGACTTCGACTTCACTCCTGAGATGGGTGCGCGGTACCACGGGGTACCGTACATGATTCCAGCAGGAAAGTCCTTGCTCATGCCAAAACCAGCCGCTAAATTGCTCGCAAAGCACTTGGCTCGTCAGGTGTACATTAAGAAAGCCCCTGTGTACGGCCCGTCTGAGGTGGATGGCAAGGGATCAGATCGCCCACTGTGGACAGAAGAAAACTGCATGAAGTTGGCTGATTCTTTCTTGTCAGAGGAATACGAGGAGGAAAAGAAACTACCAAAGACCGAAGCCGAAATTGTCAAACAAAAGATTGAGGAATTAAATGAATTACTCCCCGAAACAACCTCAACGGAAACGACACCAGGAAGCTACATGGATAAAGCCCAAGTAATCGCTGAGCTACAAAAGCGCGAAATTAAGTTCGATGCGCGGATGAATAAGACTGCGCTAGAGCGGTTACTAACAGAACCAAAAGCTGAATAAATCATGGAACTCGACACGGAAAAGTTTAAAGCTCTTAAAGAACTATCTGAAATACAGATAGCAATTTCGCAGGCTACCGCTTTGTTTGATGAAATAAAAAACTCAACTGAGGCGTATAAACAACTCCGTGAAAAGGAAACCATAGAGCTTGTACAGAACACCCTACTCGCTAGTAGGGAAGTGATCGCAGAAGCGGAACGAAACCACGATGTTGTCACTTCTCTGGTATACGAAGCTGAAAATATTGTTGCAGATTCACATAAATTATTGGACTACATCAAAGATCAGGTTGAAACCAATCGCACTGTTATTAAACAAACAGAATTGCTCATTAAAGAAAAAACCGAAGCTCTTATACTTCAAAAAAATCAATTAGAAAAAGAGCGGGCGTACTTAGAGGGAGAGCGAAAGAACCTGGGTGTGCGAAAGAAAAAACTCGGCGATCAAGAACAAAAGTTGGCCGCCGATATGGAGATGCTACAGCAAGACATCGCACGGTTGCGTAAGGTATAATTATGCTATATGACAAACGGTGTTTTCCAACGAGATGAAAACCACGTACCAATTACGCAAAATGGTCTGTTGGTTGAAAAAACAATTTCATTAACTGCTAATAATGAAACCGTGGCAGTTCCGTTGTTTACGGTCACGGGGTCAGTGCAGTTTATTGCTCTATATGGAGTAGTACAAGAAACCCTTGGTTCTCATGTTACCGCTGCTTCCTGGCGTGTAAATGACGGGTCAGCCCAGCCATCAATTAGTGCCTTGGCGGGGACAACCTTATCAGGCTTTGTGGCTGGGTCAACACTTGTCCGAAGAGGTATTGCCTCTGTCGCCTTAGTCGCCTCCAACGCGAGTTTAACTGCTTTGATTGACCCCGTAGCCTCCACCACTCCTGGTTCGTTTATGCCATTTATTATCATCGAAAAAAATGGTGGCCCAACCGCGATAGAATTTCGTTATGCAACCACAAACACGCCAACCACAGGATCAATTACTTTTTATGCTGGTTGGGTTCCTCTTACTCCGAACGCTAATGTAACCCCTGTCTGATATGCAATCTACCCGTGATACTAACTTCATACCAGAATCACTAGCTGTCTTGAACACTGATACTGTTCAAGGAGCTAACCTGGTGCCAGTAGTAATTGAAGGAAATAATCTGCGGGTAGACGCTACTGCGACCATTTCTTTTACAATGGAACCTGTTTCACCACAAGACGAAAACTACGTAAACGTACTTTTGTTTGAAGGATATGGAGGCTTACTTTACCCCGCTGTAGCAACTAGTGACGGGGCATTACTCATAGGCACGTAATTATGTCAGGCATATTACCCAGAGATGAAAACCACGTAACCGCAGTCGGATTTGAAAGTTCAACGACACCTGGTTTAATCTTGCCAGGTAAAATCAATCCTGCTACTGGAAGAATCCTGACCAGTATGACTGGTAGTGGGTCTGGTACGGTACAGACTATTGGTGTCACTACCGCCAATGGTTTTTCTGCAACCTCTGACGGTGATCCCGTTGAACCACGACTTACCCTTACAACTACTATTGCAGGTATTTTGTACGGTAACGGAACCGCCATTTCTGCCCTTACAGTTGGTTCTGGTCTTTCATTAGTGGGGACAACGCTTTCCGCTACAGGTGGTGGATCAGGTACCGTCACCTCCGTTGGGCTTACTGTGCCAACGGGATTAACGGTAACGGGATCGCCCGTCACCACCTCAGGAACATTGGCGATTGGTTTAGGCGCGGGATATGTGATTCCACTTAGTTCAACACTAGCTACGTATGTCGTTGGCCCAGCAAGTGCCACAGATAACGCGATTGCTCGGTTTGATGGAACAACTGGTAAGTTGATTCAAAACACCACGATGTTGTTGGATGACTCTGGAAATATTATCCCAGTAGCAGACGGCACTCAAAACATTGGGAAAGCTGGGACATATCTTGCAAGAGTTTTTACTAACGCAGTAAGGGCCGAAGATGGATTGTTATTAGAAAGTGGAGGAGGTGTAGTTGCAACTTTCCAACAAGCCCCCCTAGGAACTACTGTTAATTATCTTGGTGTAAACGGGGCGGCAACAACAGACGGAATAAAGATATATTCTTTTGGCTCAGACACAAATATTGACATAGATATCACACCGAAAGGAACTGGTGTGGTTAATGTCAGCACAGCCGTAACTGTTGCTGATGAAGTATATGGAGCAGGGTGGAATGGATCACTTGAAGTACCTAC
>Ga0100381_1000521_pt1 | contig 38670 bp, 55 predicted proteins | sample CryGeymeta201505_FD_80416 | JGI IMG/M metagenome (GOLD analysis project Ga0100381, IMG submission 80416) | Groundwater microbial communities from Crystal Geyser aquifers in Utah, USA - Crystal Geyser metaG 2015-05 | ecosystem: Environmental > Aquatic > Deep subsurface > Groundwater | place: USA...
CCAGCGCGGGCATCCGGTGTTGGGCGCGGAATTGAGCATGATCGCCGTGCAGTCGTTCTTTGCCGAGAACGGCGCGACGCCGCACGTGACGGCGACGGGTGATTTTGAGTGCTTGGAAAACGATGGCATCCGCCTGTTGTGCGGGGATTTCTTTGCATTGCGCGCCGCGGATCTGGCACAGGTTGAACGGAACCACGATAAATACTAGGGGAAAAACACGATAAATGCGGGAAGAACCCGGAACAAGGGGGAAGAATCAGGAAGGCATTTAAAAATAATTTGCAACAATTGAAAACGTATCAAGACACCTCAACAGACCATCACAACCCACGCTCGACGAAATCGGCCAACATCTCCTCAAGCAGCGACCGCGCCTTTGGCGTCAACTCTGTTCCACCACCTTCCATCCTCACCGGCAAGTAGGGCCGGGCAGGAATCTCCACCTTACCACCACGTCCCGCCATACCTCCAAACTGATGGATGGCTGCGTAGGGTTTGGAAACTGTTAGACCCGCTTGATGCGCGTTGTGAAACGGTTGGATGCTGGCGGCAAGGCCAGCGGTTGAGCGTTGCAGCTTCTTGCCTGGCCACTGCCCCTTCTTTTCTCGCTGACGAATGGTTGATAGCGCCAGCGGCTTCCACTTGTCTCCTCCGACCACGCTCTCATGCTCAAAGGCGCTTATGGTCAGGGAGAATAGCTCGGCGGATATACCTGCCATCAAAGGTGCTGGGTTATTCAGGCGCTGTTGCAAAGCGGCCAATTTGTCCGATACGTCGCCCTTGATCTGAACGGAGAACGAAGTCACGGCTGACCTCCGTGGTAGTCGGCGGCAGGATTGTAATCCCACCCGGCATCCGGCTGGAACGGCTTGTCCATTCCGGGAAGTTGCAGGCGCTTGACCTTAAGCACGGAACCATCCTTTTGTGGCACATCGACCTGCTTAATGTATCCATCAGCAGACTGAACGGTGTATCCCTCGCGGCGCACGGCGGCGGCGGTCAATGGCTGCGCATGGCAGCGGCAGCGCCAGCCGTTCGGAGGGTAGGCAACTGACCATGCTGAATCATCATGCCCGAATACCCGTCCGTGCATGGCACGGTGGCTAGGCCGTGTGCGGCTGTCCAGAACGGCCACATAGCGCCAGTATGGATGCGTGGCCGTGGCATCCTTCATGCCACGCCAGCGTCCGGCCATGAACGCAGTTTGCAGGTTCTGCTCGTAGATCAGCTTCAAGCGGCGCGGACTACCCAACTCCACCGGGCGGCTGGTGCCTGGATAAACAGTGATTTCTCCGGTATCAATATCGATCTGCTTACCCCACCAGCCTTTGGCTTGTAGCGTTGGCGTTAACTTGTCGATGAACTGCTGGTAGCTCTCACCCTTGGTCATGGATTCCAGCAGCGCAGAACGGATGTCTTCCAGTACGTCGAAACCAGCCGAACGCGCCACGGTGAAAGCGCGTCTATGCGCGGCCTGCCACAGATCGCGCCATGAATCGCTTACCTGCAAGCCCTTGCTGCGCAGGAATTCAACCGCCTGTTCTGGCGGCATGTTGAACGCAGCCAGCAGGATGGTCTTGTCGATCACGGCTTCAACTCCTGCCGGACGCCGTCCGCTCCAAGCAGCTCGGATACGAATAGAGCACGGGCAATAGCCTCGACCAACACAGCATCATCGGTCAGCGGGTTTTCGCTAGCAAGTAGAGCCAGTGCCGATTCCGGGTCATTGGCTTTTGCCAGCGCATCGAGCGCTGGCTTGAGCCAGGCGGCGACTTGTGGTTGCAGGACAGTCGAAAGTTCCTCAAGTGCGCCATCGAGCGCAGCCTGGTCTGGAAAGTCTGACTCTCCAGTCTTATCGCGCAGCGCGGCCAGCAATGCGGCCTTGGTGTCGGCCTGTTTGCCCTTTGGAGGCGAGGCCACGGATAGCACGTCTTCCTTGTCATTGGATGGCAATGGAATTCGCAGGGTTTCGTGTGCCCACTGCGTGGGGATTTTCATACCGATGCCAACCAGCTTGGGCAGCGCGTCGGCGTAGGTCTTGATGTCTTCGCCCTCGGTGACGTCGAATACCAGGCGCGGGCAACGCCGGAAGTCTTCCCACCCTTTATTGATTGCCAGCAGCGGGTAGATCAGGTCGCGCGTCAGCGTTCCAGCGAGCTGCTTGCAGTCACTGTCACGGATGTCGAGCCGCACCTCGTTGTGGATTTCGGCCACGCCGGAGCCGAGGCCGGTTGATTCGGCGGTGCTGGTGAGCGTACTGCCCAGGATAGCCTTGGACTGTGTCTGCTCGCACCACTTGATCATGGCTTCAAACGGCTTTTCCGAACCCTTGGCGGCTTCCTGAAACTCGATAGCCATAGCCGAAGGAATGACACCTGCCGCGTTGTGTCCGATGCCAGCGACCGCGCGCCACAGCGTTGCTTTTTCCGCATCGCTGGCATTCGACGGATATTTTCCGATGCGTAGCGGCAGGCCATAGATGTCTAGGAACTCAGCCAGGTCACCGACGGAAAAGTGCTTGAACAGGTAAGGCCACACCAACACTCGGCCAAGACCGGATCGCACCGTATAACCTGAGATCGCTTTGTGGATATGCATCAGCCAGCCAAAAGGACGCAAGGCCGCACCGTTTAGCGTGCCATCACGCAGGAACAGGCCGGTGCGCGTATCACGGTCGAGCTGGAACCACGTCTGTGGGCGATGATGGGCACGAACAATCGTCCAGTCGCTTCCCACTCGCTGCCATTCCAACTCGATGGCAGAGAAGCCGTGCGCAATTCCGTCGAGCGCATCGAAGAACAAGTCTTCGAGATCCGTCATATCGAGCAGCAACTCCTTCACATAGGCGGTAGCTGATTCTTCCTCTTTGCTCGGATTGCGTGGTGGAATGATGTCCCATGACAGCTTGATGACGGCGCGCTTGCGCTTGCTCAAATCGGCAAATACATGCCCATCGCGCTCCTCCATATCGCGGAACAACTCATGCTGTGCGATCAGGTCTCCGGTTTCTGCTGATTGAAGAATGGCGTTCAGGCGCGCTGGCGTGAGGTTGCGCGATGGGTGTCCTGCCACCTGGTTGTAAAGCCCAACCAGCCTAGATGTCTGTGGCTGGTCGAAATTATCAAGGTCGATGGGCTTGCCGAACTGGTCAAGAATTGCCATAAGTAATCTCCATCACCAGGCGCGTCGGCCCATGTCTGCCTGGTAGTCTGTATCGGGCGGAGGCCGCATAAAGTTCCCGCCGCGAGGTTGATCTGCTTGTTCGGAGCGCAGCGGCACTTCGAGGTATTCGATGAGGCCGCCACCCTGTGTAGCAGCGAACCATGCCAGGCACAGCGCAACCGCCGCATCACCGTGGCGCTGCTGGCCTTGACCGGTCTTTGTTTTACCTTCCGGCAAGCGCGGGATACCCTTGATGACGGTGATCGCGCGCAGATCATCCAGAATGTCGCGATCTTTCGGGATGCTGGCCAGCGTACCATCCTCGAATGCGGCCTTGAGGCGCGGCATGTGATCCAGATACCAGTTCTGTGTAAGCATGATTTGGCCGATGCTGTTGGCTCCGTACCGCTGCATCGTGACCTCGGCAAGATACTGGCCGTTGCCTCGCGCGTCGAAAGCGCCGTAGTTGAAGCGCGGAAGCCGGTCGGTCAGCCAGAACACGATCTGTTCTTGCTGGCGAAACGGCACGTTGCGCATTTCTATGAGAAACGGACAGGTGCGATCCAGTGCCTGCCCCTCCAGCAGTGGCACCAGCACCGACAAGTCGCCGCTACGACCGAAGTCCATACCGATGCTCGACCGCGCTGTGCGCGGCAGTGTAGCCAGCAGCGGGCCAACCGTGACATCAAGCCAGTCCTGCGCGTGTGACTCGCGCACGGTGTCAGGAAGCTGCTCAAAGTCCTGTGGGCAGGTATAGCGCAGCACCAGCGCGTCGGCGGTCATGCGCGATTCGATCAGGGCGCGTGAGAGATAAGCGCCACTGCTGTTCGACGGAACGCAGTCCAGCTCCTCGGCATCGTTTGGGCGGTAGATGGCGCGGATTTCATCGGCCCATGCCGCCTGCGCCGCCTCGCTCCAATCACGCTTGCTGGCGGAGAACACGCGCTTGCACAAGCCCTGCTCGATGGCTTCATCGAACGTGATGCGGTGCAGGCTGTAAGGCTTCTTGCCCTCGCGAACATCGTTCACCAGCTCGTTGAATGGGTTGTCCACGCCGAAGTGGGTGCTGATGATGGACACCGAACCGCCCCAAATCAGCAGCGCAAACGCGGCCTTGAGCAGCTCCGGCAGATCGGGGTGGAATGCCGCTTCGTCGATGACCACGCGGCCTTGCTTGCCGCGCAGGTTGCGCGGGCTGCTGGATAGTGCGGTGATGCGAAAACCGGACGCGAATTTGATGCGGTAGGCAAGGATGTCGCGGTCTTCATCGTCGATGACAGTCTGCTCCATCGCATCGGCAGCGACCTGGAAATGACCAGCCCACCAAGCACAGTCGCGGATGAACTCCTGCGCCATGTCCTGCGAATAGCCGAGATACCATGTGTCTTGCCCGTTCTGCTTCGAGGCTTCCAGCACGGAAGTTGCGGCCTCGCCCCAAGACAAGCCAACGCGGCGCGATTTCTCGCACACCTTGACCTGCGCGCGGTCGGCCATCCATGCCTGCTGATAGGGCAAAAGAACGGCATTACTCATGCCGACATCCCCAGGATGCGGTTCTGGATTTGCGCGACAGCGTCATCGGTCAGGCCAACGCTCTTGGCGGCATCGCCAGCCTCTTTGGCTGCATCGGTCAGCGCCTGCTTGCGCGCCTCTGCCTGCCAGCGTTTCTGTGCTACCGATGCCTTACCAAGCTCTGCAACTGCGCGTGCCAGCTTCGGCAGATCTACCGCGTCAGGGTCGACGTTCATCTCCATCAGAATGGAGAACATCTTTTCCTGAGTCAGCCGCACAAGCGCGTCATTGACCGCGCCGTCTTCATCGGGTGCGGCTTGTACCACGGCACGGGCTTGTTCAGTGACCAGGCGTAGGGTTTTCAGGCGCTCCTCGAACCCCTTGCCATAGCGGTGCAAGCCTGACTTGCCTATCTCGTAGCCGCGCTTGCCAAGTTCAGCGGACAGCAATTCGTACTGGCTGAAATTGTTTTTCACCAGCGCCTGATCGAGCCAGGCTTTCACGTCCGAGGGAAGCCCCTCAACCTTGGAACGTCGAGGCATAGCGGCTACCAGTATTTCACCGGGCGCGCGATACCTGCATCGCACGGGACGGTGTATTCAACAATGTCGATGCCGAAGCGGTCGAGCTTGCAGAACCAATGTGGCTGCGTATTGCGGCCAGTAATGGTGATGAGATTGCGCTCCTCCAGATAATCGAGGTTGCGCCGTAACTCCAGCGGCGTGATGTCGGGCAGCATCGGCTGAATCGCCGATAACACCACCGCTTCGCTAGTTCCTAACGGCTGCGCCGAGTTCAACGCAAGCAGGATGATCCACCGCAAGTTTTCGCGCCGCGCTTTTTCCACATCAGGGGTCATACACGCTTCTCCATGAAATCAATCCGTCGCTCGACGTGTAACAGTCGGGCGCTCAATAAGGCGCTCGATACGCGCACCGATTGCATCGAGCTTGGCATTGAGCACAGTCTCGAAGCGTATGGCATCTTCGCGCCGCTGATACTCCAGCGGCAGTCTTGTGAGGAAGTCATTGTGTTGAGCTTCCAGTTTTTCCAACCGCCCGTTCTGGTGGTCGATGCGGGCATCCAACTGCTTGAGTAAAATCTTGCCGAACGTAGCCAGCGTGCCGATGAAGCCAAGCAACAGAGTCACGATCTGCCAGAAATCAACCTGAATCGTCATTGCGCCTGCCCCTGTTGTTTAACCCACGATTGCAGCGCCATCAATTGTTCGGCGACTTCGTGGTAGGTGGCGTAGTTTCCGGCGACCGAGGCGGCAACGTCTTTAACGCTGACGGGGGGCGCATCAGCAGCTCTGGCGGGGTCGGGAAGCTCGCCTTGACTGGCGGCGGCATCGTGGAGCACCCTGAAGCCACCAGGCAGATCGCAGGAAGAAGAAGACGAAACATAGATTGGAACCTCCTTGATGATGTCATTGCTGCGCGTCTTGACCACACGAACGCGGTCAACGTACTGCGTGACCACCTGTGTGGTGGCCTGCGCTTGTTTGGCAGCAAGCTGCTGTAACTTGTTTTCGGTTTCGGCGCGCTCGGCTTCCCACTTTGCGGTTACAGATGTCTCGCCATGATGGCAGCCACCAACGAACACCGAGGCGACGATGGCCAGGATGCCGATGAGCTTCCAGGGCAGGCTGCGCGCCAGGTCTAGAAACGGCATGATCATTCCGCCTCCTTATTGAAGCCGAACACCAGCGGCGAAGCTGTCACCACGCGCAGGATGACGTTGGCGACCGTGATCGCAACAGACATCCAGGCGTAGACATTGCCAGGCACGAGCGGCTGGAGCAGATCAAACTTCAGCTCCAGCGCCAGCAGCAGGGCTGATATGAGATTGAGCCAGACGGTCTTGCTTTGCCACCAGGGCTTGGGTGTCAGGACAACGGCTTGTTGAGTCATGGCGGCTCCTATGCGTAAGTGTTGCGGGATGGGGACAGCCCCGGCGTGTAGCTGGCGCGGCCACTGTCAAAATGGGCGGTGAGGCTTTGGCGTCGCGATCCGTGGCGCGAGATCGCCAGATGCACCCAGTTGCCTTCATAAATCAACTGGTCATACTCGATCAGGGATGCCTCGATGGCGCGCGCGATGTCGAGCGGACTACCGAACTGCGGCGCGATGAAATCGGCGGCCAGCCCCTGCATATGGGCGCTGGTGGATGCGCCACCGATGGCCTTATTGAGTGCCGGGCAGCGATACCCGCTGCTGATAATAATGGGCGTGCCGAGCTGTGCGCGCACCCGCTCCAGCGTGTCGGCCAGATAGCCAAGGTTGCGCAACACCTCGAACGGCGGTTGCGTGTTGTCGATGCCGCGCCGCAACGCGGTGTCGGAGCGGATGAATTCGTCCAGCATGAAGTTGGGGGAAAGAACGCGACTCATCGCGCCCTCCATAGTTCCGGGCGGAAGGTGCAGGAACTGGTTTGGTGGGTGTAATAACCTGCGGGCTTTTTACCGCACTGGCCGTGCTCCGGCATGCGCGGATCGGGGTGGCGCGTCCAGATGGCGCAAGCGCCACAAGTGCCAGGAGAATTGGATGGGGTGTTAGGTTCCATGTCGGCAAGTGTGCCGACAGAACCGCGCTGGTGCGATTAAAGCGTTTTAATTCTGATCGGCTAACAGAGAGCCTTGCCGTGTAGATTGTTCGCGCAGACGCGCACGCTTGACGATGTTGCGCACCTGCATTTCGGTGAGCTGGTATTTATAGGCCAGAGACTGGTAGTTGTCCCCGACAAACTCCTGCCAGATTTTCTCATCACGCTGCGACAGCTCGTAAGACATCCCGCGCGGAATGTATTGCTGCACGCCGCCGATCTCGGTGCGGATCGCCTCGGTGATATTGAACGTCATGCTGGTCGCGCTCTCATGCGCGATGTCACAGTTTCGCAGCCGCTTGAAGATGACCTGACCGATCTGCTCAAGCAGCTCGGGGTATCCCTCCGGGAAAGACATCATTTCTAGCTTCATTTACTCCTCCTTTGGACACGGGTTAGCCATTGCTTCAAAGATTCGATGACCGTGCTGGCTTGCTCTGGCGCGAGCCATTGCAGCGCGGCAACGCCGGTCTGGCGCTGCACATAGGACGCCAGCGCGCCCTCGGAGGAGTTGCGCACCGCACCGGCCTCATGCAACTCCATCCAGAGCGCGCGAATCTTCTTACTCTGGCCATCCTGCGCCAGCGGGCGGCTACGCTTGACGCGGAAGCCCAGGCGTTTCATGCGTTCCAGCACGCGCTCCAGCTCCGGCGCGTTCATGGTTGACGTGGAATCCTTTTTTACGCAACCCATGAGCATGGCGCGATAGGTTTCATCGTCCTGCCCAAGGTCGCGCTTGGCAACGTGGATGAGGCGAATGAGCCGCTGGCGCACGGCATGCGGGTCGGAATGGCTAGGCATTGGTATGCTCCAGCAGCGTGTAGCGAGCGACGTGAGCCTTGCCGCCGTTGCGGGTATGAACCTCGACCATCTCCTTGCGGATGTCATGCCCGGCCTGCCGCAGATCATAGATGCGACCGCCGAGGCGCATGATGCCGATTTCGTTCAAGGCTTCCAGCGGCGTGATCGGGCCGCGTTTGAGGCGTTCCAACAGCAGGTTGCATTGCGTGTCCATAGCGGCCCTTTCTGGTGTAGCGTTAGTTGGTATTGATTGCGTTGTCAAAACGGTCGTCACCGATGGCTTGCGCCAGCTTGTGCATGTCGCGCACCAGGCTTTCGGATTCGATGCGCAAACGGTCTGGCAGGTAGCGTTTATTCCAGTCGAGGGCGCAAGCTGCGTCAGCCAACTCGTTGGCGATGTCGAGCTGTTGGTCAGAGATCATTTTTCGTACTCCAGTTGACCTGACACGTCAGCGATCATCATTGCGTAGTTAGCGCAGTCAACCGCGTGCATCGCCTCTGTTCCATCGCTGTTGAAGAGCGCACGCTCAATGAGCAGCACCTTGGTTGCCGCCCCCACATACAGATCGCTGACAGCCATTTCCTTCCAGCTTTGTCCCTTCTCCGCATCCTTATCGCGCAAGCGTTGCTCCATCAGCAGCGCGAAGGCCATCACCTCTGGGCGCAGTTCCTGGACGTGAAATTTGATTGGTTCACTCATTTCGATACTCCGGGTATTCGTTGTAGAAGGCGTCTTCTGGAATTTCGTTCTGCCAGTTCGACACCCAGGCTTCACGGTCGCGCACCAGACGTTCTTCATGATGGCGATGCGCGATCAGTTTCAATGCCTCATACCAGGCATCTTCTGTCGAAAAACCTCCGTTCGAACTCATCACGCCACCTCAACTTCAAACGGCTCGATGACAAAATCCTCGACGCCCGTGACGATGGTGATGCCAGCGATACCGGATACGGCCTCCGGCTCGGCCAGCATTGCTTCCTTGTTCGGTTCTTCCTTGTTGCGGATGAAGCGGCCAAGACCGAGCGCGCGCAGGGTTTCGAGCACCTTGTCAACACTGCGGATGCTGACGCTGGGGGGGCGCTGCCGCCAGCGCACCAGGCCCGTGGTCAATTTAACTTCCTTGCCGCCGCTCACCAGCAGCTCGTTGCGGTGCGCTTCACACCACACATGGATGCCGTCGATCAGCGTTTGGATGCGAGTCTTGAGCGCCTCGATTTCATCCTTGCGCTCCGCAGTGATCGCCGCGATCTGGTCATTGATATGAGTCTCTACACGCGTCAGTTCGCGCTGCGCATCGCCGAGTGCGCGAATGGCATCAATCGCCTGATCCTTGCTCTGGCACGCCCAGGGTGCCGCTTTTGCTTTTTGCTTGGTTGCCATGTCGAGGCTCCTTTATGGTTAGGTTATTGGTCAGGCTTTCGATGAGTTCGCGCAGCCTGTCCTTGTTACGCGCGATTTGTTCCGGCGATGCCGGTGGTGTAGGGAGTGCCTTCGGTTGTGGCCTGCTGCCCAGGTTGTCGAGCAACAGCTTGGGCGACGGCCAGCGGTCGCAGATGCGAAACAGCGTCTGGAAGGCGCGGCGCACCCGCTCTCTGTCGAGGTGTTCCGACCAGGCGGTGCCGCTGTGCCACAAGGCTTCCAGCCACACTTCCGCCGTGCCGACGATGGCATCCTCCGGTGGCGTTCCCGCCAGGCGCAGCGCCAGCAGCTTTTGCAGGCCAGTCACGATCTCGATGCGGAACCATTCATCTGCCTCCATGCTTGAAATTCTCCAGGGCAGAGATGCCCGACAGCGTCTTGCTCGCGCTCCTGGAAGCGGTCAGCGCCGGTGTGCCGTCCACCAGTTGCGCGACGGCGGGGCGATAGCCGCTGATCACCTCATAGAGCCAGCCGTGGCTCTTGAGAGGCGTCTTGAGCCGTCCGGCATCACGCGCGGCCAGCCCTTGCTCGATGGCCCAAATCCACGCCTCCAGCGGCGCGTCGAACACCTGCCCGTTGCGCTGGATGCGCTGCGCCTGGATGTCGGGCAGCAGCTCGTTGATCAGCCGCGCCACACGCTCCAGCGTCAGCTCGCGCGCATCAGGCCTGAACATGGCGATGTAGCGCACCAGCGCCGAGCCGAGCGCACCGGAGAGCTTGAACACGGCGGACAGTGCCTCACGCGCTCCCTCGTGCGCGACCAGCGCATCGAGCGAGAGGGTTGCGCCGCAGCACGGGCAGCGTGTTTTCATTGCGCCGCTCCCTCGCGCCACATCACGATCACACCGTGGCGTGTGATGGAGCGGATGAAGCTCCCGTCTGGCCGCTTCTCCAGCATGTGCCCGCAACCCAGATCAAGCAGCGGCTTGGCCTGCATGTTCGTCCCCGGCTGCACTTCGATGGTCGGCATGGCGCGGCCTTGCCCCATGATCTCGCGCACCGTGCGATACCCCTGCGCACGCAGCTCGCGCGACACGCGGTTGATTGCTTCGAGACGCGATACAAACTCCTCGGTGAAGATTCGGCTCATAAAACTCTCCGTGTGGTCGATGGAATGAACGAGGTGCAGGGCGGCAGCCATGTCACGCCTCCTTGACGATGGCCGCGTCCACCACCGGCGCGCCCAGATGTGCCGCGAGATTCATGGCGGCGGTGAGCGCGTTGGCTACGGCCAGCGGATAAGACAGGCTCACGTAGGTGGTGGACAACTGTGATGACTTTGCGCTGCCGGTGCGCCGCGCAAAGGTAAGGCGCTCGCGCAGGGCTTCGATGCCCTCTGCGCTGATGACCTTGGACACGTCCGCGCCGACGCGGGTCAGCTTGAACTTGAGATATTCGGGCAGCGATCCGTCCAGCGGCGGCAGTTCCACGATGTCGCATCGTTGCGCGACCTCGCGCACCTCCGCGTTGTTTACCGCAAGGCGGCTGCGCAGCTCGGTCTGGCCGACCAGCACGATGGAGAGCAGGGGGGAGAGGCCATCTTTGAGTTCGCCGAACCGCTTGAGGTGCTTGAGTGTGGCGGTAGGCAAGCAGTGCGCCTCCTCGATCAACAGCACATGGCGCTGCCCGGCGCGGTGGCCTGCGGTGAGCAGTTGTTGCACCTGGCGGGCGCGGGCCTCGGCATCGCGCTTGGGGGCCACGCTGGGCGCTATCGTGGCGATGATGGCTTGCACGATGGCCGCGCTCTTAAGCGTCTTTCCCTTGCTATCGTTCTCCTCCATGTACAGCACGGAGGGTTCGATGATGAGCACGTCGCGGCCCTCGCGTTGCAGGCGGTCTTTGAAGTCGGCCACCACGGTGCTCTTTCCGCTTCCGCTTTCGCCGACCAGGGCGAGCAGACCGCCGTGCTTGGCGTGTTGCCAGAGCGTTTCGCGCACGAAGCGGATGTCCTGGCTGATGAACACATCGCTGGACTGCGTCACGTCATTGGCGAACGGGTCGGCGGCGAGGTTGAAATGTTTGCGCGTGGGCGCGGTCATGGTTTGTTTTTGCAACAGCATGTCGGTCTCCTTCTGGACAGTTGACGAATTAGCCGCGTCGGATACTGGCGCGGCGGTGGAACGCTCTGCGGCGTTTTGTTTTTGCGCGGGCTGCAAGGCCCGTGTGATCTGCGCGTCGCTGGCACCGGCGCGGTGCAGCGTGTGGCTGATGGCATGGCGTAGCGCGGCGGTGTGCTTCTTCGGCCACTTGTGGTGGTTGACCAGGTCGGCCATCGTGCCTACTGAAATACCGAGTTGTTTAGCCATGTGGGCCTGCTTGATGTCGAGCTTATCGAGCAGACGCTTCAATGGTGTAGTGCGCGTCGCGGCCATCACTTGACCCTCCTCAGTTCAGTCACGTTGCCGCCACCGTGCGTGCCGGTCGCCACCGTGTTGCCCCACTGGTCGGCCCATACCTGCGGCACATTGCCCGCAGGGAAGGCGGTGGAGATTTGCATGTAGAGGTCGGCTGGGGAGGCGGAGCCTAGGCGCTCCTTGATGCTGCGCACCGCTTCCGGCACGGTGAGCATGACCTGAACGGCTGTAGCCTTGGATTGCAGGCTCTGTACCTGCGGCGTCTGTACTTCCTCGGCATTTGGCACCAGCCGATGCGGCAGGTCGGTTTTGCCCAAGTGGCTGTGTGCGACGATGCCCTTGCCTTCGTTGAGGTGGCCGAAAGGACGGGCCTGCTCTGCCCGCTTCTTCTCGGCACCGTCCACCGTGGTGCCGTCGCCCCACGCGGCTGCGGACAACGTGTTGGCTGCGCGCTCGCTTGCAGTCGCTGGTGCGCGAGCGTATTCCTCTCCGGCGACAGGCGCTGAGAGAGGGCGACCGTAGTCGTCGAACGCGCTTTCCGGCTGCACCTGCACCAGTAGCGACTCATCGCCCATGCGCTCGATCTCGATGCGCAGCGCGCCCTGCTGCATGAGCATTGGCGTCACGCGCACCTTCTGTCCGTTGCCGAGGAACTCGGCCCAGGGTTTCATGTCGTAACGCGCGGAACGGCCAAGCTCCGGGTGGGCAAAGCTGATGGAAAGGTCGCGCACCACACGGGTGAGTTCCTGACCAGCCATGAACCACTGGCATATCTCGCGCGGTGGCATCTGCACCAGCGCGCCGGGGTGCCGCATGATCAGTTGCCATAGATCATCGCGCACCATCGGTTGGCCGCTGGCGCGCGTTAGGCGACAGTCCACATGCGCGATGGCGTTGGCGTTGAAGTCACGCACCCACGCCGCCGCTGCCGCGTTGAGTTGCTCGACGGTCTCTACTGGCTCGAATCGCAGGCGACTCTCGAAATGCGTCTCGACTAGGTTGTTACCCTGCTCGACGCCGCCCTTCCCCCACGAGTGGCCAACGGCGTGTGTTTCATGGTCAACGCCGAGCGCGTCGAGCAAATTTTTGATGGCAAAGCTGGTGTTGGCGCTGCCCTTGTCCCACAGCAACATGCGCGGTACGCCATGCGACACACGCATCGGCTGCTGGCTCCAGGTGTAGAGCAAGAACTCAAACAGGCTATGCTGGTTCTCGCCCGCTGCCTCGTAATATCGAACGTCGAGGTTGCTGCTGGCGTGGTCGTAGCGAACGTAACGCCACACCTTGAGCCGCACCTTGTCCATGCTGGCTGGCTTGTTCTTGTAGAACTCCTCATCGCGCATGATCGCCTGGCCCTTCGGGGTGTAGTAGATGAGGCAGAGCGATGGATCAATCTGATGCAGGTGGTTCGGATGCAGGCTGCGCAGCGTGATGTGGTTGCGCGCGGCGAGTTGCGATTTGATGTCCATGCGAGCCGCGCGCAGCAGAGAGTTAATGCGACCCTCGGATACCGGCACATCTATACCGTTGGTATGTGCGATGTTCATGGCCACCGCCGTGGGCAGTGTTGCCTTGCCATTGCCGCGTATCCCCTCGCGCTTCGCCGCCGCGATGAAGTTCAGCGTTTCCTGCGGCAGCGCAGTGGTGCCTGCATCGGCGCGCTTCTTACGGCCAGTTCGATAGCCGGTGTGATCTCGAAGCCAGGCATAGACCGTCGATGGATTCTTTCCGATCAAGCTGGCGAAGCGATGCACCAGCTCGGTCGCGCAACCATGCGGAGCCGCGTTGATGCGGTCGCGCAGAGCAAACAGCTCTTGCAGCAGATCGGGAGCGAGTGGATTGGCCATGATGATGTCCTGCGCGTTAGGCAGCGTATGCGCCGAGCGACTTGTCGAAAGTGGTGCGCTCTTTGGTCAGCCCCGCCTCTGATCGAGCGAGTGCCTGCTCGTAGACATCGGCGATGTGGGTCAGCGCCGCCTCATACTTTGGGCGCTGTTCGTCGGGCATGTCCTGCGCTACCTCGAACAGCGTGATGCGGCAGGTTTCCAGCTCGCTGATGGCCTGCGCGATCTTGCGACCCGCAGCGGCCACCTGTTCAGCGACAGGCTCCAGTGCGTCCGGCCAATCAGTATCGGCCACCACTTTTTTCTTGAGCTGCACTTGCAGGCTGGCGAGCTTCTTGTGGGTCTGCCCCAGCACGGCATCCTTGGCCTCCACGTCGCCGCGCAGGCTGCGGATGGTATTGCGTAGCTCCTTTATGCTCATGGTCGCCACGTCATCTAGGGCCAACTCCCCGGTCTGGCCATTAGCGGTCAGCTCTTCGATTTGCTCATCGTCCAGCACCAGAAGTTCCAGCAGCTTGGACTTGCCGAGATGCTCCAAATGCGCCGACATCGGCGCATTTGAAAACTTGCGGGCGATTTGCATGGATTTCTGTGCGACACGAGGCTCAATACCGATACGATCAAGCCTTGCAATGAAGTCGCCGTGTTCGCAGCTCTCGCGCAGCAAAATTAGAGACGTGCCGAGAGCGAATAGTCCGGCGTGGATGTGGCGCTGCGCTTCGATGGCCACCGCCTCTAGTGCATCTGGATGAATCGGCCCGGAGTAGTGCATGGATGTGGCCAACTCCCTAACCTTTTCTGCGCGCTGGTGATCAATGACGGCGAGCTGGTTGGCTGCCGCTGCTGCTGCTGGCAGGCCGGGCAATCCAGCCTCGGCGATGGTGCTGGATGGGTTATCGGTGGTGGTGGTTTTGCGAGCCATGTGGCTTCTCCTTTTCAGTTGGTGGTCAGACGTTGCTTCATGTTCTGGATGCGCTCCTCCGCCGCGTCGAGGCTGCGAAGGATGGAAACTGCGTGGCGTGCTAGCTGCACCGATGGGCGGATTCGACCGGTCTCCGGGATGCGCTCGGCGAATCCCTTTTCTTCCAGGGTAGCCACGTAACGTGTGATGGCGCTGGGGTCGAGGCCGGTTGCCTTGCAGATGTCGGTCGGCGTCAGGCCGTGTGCGAAGTGGCCGAGTAAGGCGGCCAACACGTCGAGCACCTTTCCTGCGGTTTGGCTGGTTTGAGTTGGCTTGCTCATTTGCGCACCAACCCGTTTGAATTAGATTCATGAGCTTCGACAACTGAATCCAGACCAGCCTTGGCGTATTCGGCCAGCTCTCGTAGTCGTTGCGTGGTGATCAACCTTAGACCCATCCCGCCATTGCGAATGTGTAGCGCCATATCGTTGGTTGAGCGGATATCAGTAGGGCGCTCCAAGACATGCGCAAAGAAAAATAGAGCACTTGTTTGCAGCTGGTCTGGGGTAGAAAAGGAATCTTCTGGACGCGGCATGGTTTAAGCTCCTGTGAAAATGATTTGCAACGTGGGAGAATTTAGGCTGTACGATTGGTCTTTAGGCCGAGCGCGACGAATACCTTGTGAGCTTCGCCGCGTTTCCCCTTTGAGCGTCCGCGCAGCACCATGAACATGGCGTCGTAGTCCAGCCCCTTGCGGCGGCAGTAGTCGGAGACGGATTCGCCGCGAGCGTCAAGCTCAGCTCGGAAGGCGGCGATCTTTCGTTCGAGTTGGTCTTTGGTCATGGCTTGCTTGGTGGTGTTCGGTTTGTGATGGTGGTGATTGTGTGACTTAATATGTCACATGTCAAGGGGTGTGTGATGAATAAAATCAATGAAAATCGTTTTCCGGGAGATCGGATTAAAGAGGAGCGCCTGCGTCTTGGGATCAAGTCCCAGGCGGCGGCAGCGGCAAAGTTCGGTGTCGAAAGGGAGACCTGGTCTCGCTACGAAACCGGGAAGATTGAAATGGGGCGTGATGTTTTTCGTCACTTCGTGGATGCTGGAGCTGATGCCGGATACATCGCCACCGGCGTCAGGCGCGGCGAGGAGCACGCTACGACAGCCGCGCAGAAGATGCGCGTAAGCATGTTGGCTAGCCTGCTAGGCGATGAACTGCAGCGCGCTGGGACTGGCTTGAAGTACGAGGTGTTCTATGCCGTGCTGACCGGATTGGTGCAGGATTACGGTGATGCGCCTAACTTCGATGTGGACGCAGCGCGAGCAGAAATCGCGGCGCTGCTTGGAAGGAAATCCTGATGGAATTCATCATGGTGGTTGCGGTGATCATTGGAGGGTGGCTTGCCATCGCAACTGCGAATGATGGCGCGGCACGCCGTAAGCGTAAGCTGCACCCTGATGACCGCATCCGACAGATCGTCAAGGATGTGAATAAACTTGCTTTCGTGATACTGGGGATCTGCTGCTTTAGTGTGGCCAGCGCCGCCAACTATCCATGCAGTCAAAGCAAAGGCGGTGTCAACTATTGCGATGGCGATAAGTTCGTGTGCAATGACGGTAGTATCAGTGCATCGAAGAGGGTGTGTTCCATCGCCAAGCACGGCACGAAGGAAGCGCCAAAGTCGGAGGAACCCGTGCTGCGCAAGGATAAGAAAAAGGAGAGGAAGTGATGTCTGTCGCAGCCGCAGCTCTTATTTGCTTGGTAGTTGGCGTCACCGATGGCGACACGATCAAGGTGCGCTGTGGCGAGCCTGGCGCATACGAAGAGGTCAAGGTTCGGCTCGGCGCAATCGACGCGCCAGAGAAGAAGCAAGCCTTCGGTCAACGCTCGCGCGATGCGCTGGCGCAGCTATGTTTCGAGCAGGACGCGCAAATCAACAAGGTGAGCCGTGACCGATACGGGCGCACCGTCGCCGATGTGAAGTGTCAGGAACAAGATGTTGGGCAGTTCATGGTGAGCAACGGCTTGGCGTGGGTGTATGACAAATACGCCAAGGGATACGGTCACCTCTACCCCATGCAGGACGCGGCCCGGGTCGCGCATCGCGGCCTGTGGGCCGACGATGAGCCGACGCCGCCATGGCTGTTCCGTAAGCGCGCCAAAAAGTAAAGCCCTTTACTGTCTGGTCGCCATGCCTCCCGGCAAAGTGGCGACATGGACAAACACTTTGCAGCTCTTGAACGGGTTCCCGCACCTCTGACGCAAGCCGCCGCGCTGGCCTTTGAGTTGGAGTTTGAAGAGCAGGAAGCTCCGCAGCGGATACGCGTTATTCCCGATGGCGAATTCGATGCGGTAGATGGTCGCCCAGGCAACATCAAAGGCGTGAAGGCCAAGAAGTGGCGCATGGATGCGCAGATCGCGCAGCGCATCATCGCGCAGTTCGTTGATCGCGGTATTGATCTGCCGATTGACTACGAGCACCAAACCCTCAAGGCGGCGGAGAACGGTCGCCCCGCGCCTGCTGCGGGCTGGATCACCGGCCTCGAATATCAGCCCGGCATCGGCTTGTTGGCGCAGGTGCGCTGGACGGATGCCGGGGCCGCGCATCTGGTCGCGGGCGAATACCGCTACCTCTCTCCCGTTTTTTTCTTCGACCCCGACACCGGCGCTGTGCAGTCCCTGCACAGCCTGGCGCTCACGAACACGCCCGCGCTAGGCGCGCTCGGCGAGATCGCCGCGCTGGTGCAGCAGATGGTTTCACTACGCCGACTGCCCGGCTCTGGCAGGACTACCAATGAGGAACCCACGATGGATAAAACCCGAGTGCTGGTGGCCCTGGGCTTGCCCCTGGATACCGGCGATGACACGGCGCTGACTTCGCTTTCCGCGCTGGCGGCTAAAACCCGCGAGCAGGAGACAGAGATCGCAATGCTCAAGGCCAACCAGTTCGACCCGGCCAAACATATTCCGCTGGAAGAGCATAGCAAGCTCAATGGCGAGCTGGCCGCGCTCAAGGCCGCAGGCGACCGTGCCGAGCATGAACGCCTGATGGCGGCGGCGCTGTCCGATGCCCGCATTCTGCCGCCCAACGAGGCGTACTGGCGTGCGCAGCCGCTGGCCGCACTGCATGCCTTTCTCAAGGATGCCAAGCCGCTGGCGGCTTTGGGTGGCACGCAGACGGGCGGCAAACAGCCAGCTGGCGGCGGTCAGCAGGTGGCGCTCACCGAAGATGAGTTGGCCGTGTGCAAGAGCCTCGGTCTGACCCCTGAACAATTTGCCAAGGCGAAAGGAGAATAAGCGATGAGCACACTGACTTCGGCACGTAACACCTTGGCCCGCGACGGCGTGGATTTCACCTATCCGGTTGCGGCCAGCACCAAAATTTACGCGGGCAGCATGGTCACGCTGTCGGCCACCGGCTTTGCCCGTGGCGGCGCGGCGGGCGGCACCAAGGCCGCAGGCATCGCTGTCGAGACCGTGGACAACAGCAGCGGCGCGGATGGCGCGGTGCTGGTCAAGGTCAAGCGCGGCGTCTTCGCCTTCAACAACTCGGCTGCTGCCGATCTGATCGACCTGGGCGATGTGGGTGCTGTCTGCTATGTGGTCGATGATGAAACCGTCGCCCTGACCGATGCCACCGGCACACGCGTTGCGGCTGGCAAGGTGGCCGACGTGGAAACGGTCGGCTCCGGCACTGTGGTGTGGGTGGATTTCCGCTAACCGCCTGACTCAATCAACTCAATAGGAGCAAACATGTTAATTACTCAAGCGCAGGCGACCGCCGCCTATACCGGACTCCGGGCTTTGTTCAACGAGGGCTTCATGGCCACCGCCAGCGGTGTGGAAGACCAGTGGAAGGACATCGCCCTGCTGATCAACTCGGAGACATCCGACGAAGAATACGGCTGGATGAAGAATCTGTCTTCCATCCGCGAGTGGCTGGGTGACCGTCAGGTGCAGAACCTGTCCGAGGCCTCGTTCAAGATTTCCAACAAGCATTTCGAGGGCACTATCGGCGTGCCGGTGGACAAGATCGCCGACCGCAAGCTCGGCGGCTATTCCATCGCCGCGCAGCAGCTCGGCCAGAACGCACGGGTATTCCCGAATCGGCTGGTGTTCAAGCTGTTGCAAGAGGGTTTTGCCGCAACCGGGCCGGACGGCCAGTATTTCTTCGACACCGATCACCCGGTGCAGACGAAGGAAGGCGTGGTGTCGGTGAGTAACACGGGCGGCGGTTCCGGCGCGGCCTGGTATCTGCTGGACACCAGCAAGGTGGTCAAGCCGATCATCTTCCAGCAGCGCACTCCGTTCAAGCCGCAGGAGCTGACCAGCGGCGACAGCGACCATGTGTTCAAGCGCAACGAGCTGCTGTTCGGCGTGGATGGCCGCTGCAATGTGGGCTATGGACTGTGGCAGACCGCCTATGCCAGCAAGCAGACGCTGGACAAGACCGCGCTGTGGGCTGCACGCGCCAATATGATGGGCTTCAAGGGCGACAACGGCGAGCCGCTGGGCATTACGCCCAACCTGCTGCTGGTGCCGCCCTCGCTGGAAGAAGCTGCCCGCACGGCGCTGGAGGCTGTCATCATCAGCAACACCAGCAACGTGATGAAGGGGCTGATGAAGGTTGAAGTCTGCCCTTGGCTGGCTTAATAGGAGGAACACATCATGGCTAACAGCATCGAAGTAATCTGCAAGTCCGGCGTGTTTCGCCGCGCCGGACGCGAGTTCTCCGCCACCCCAACCGTAGTTGCGCTGGGCGACTTGTCCAAAGAGCAACTCCAGTCGCTCCAGAACGAGCCGCGACTGATCGTGCGCGAAGTGGATGCGAATTCGACGGACGCCAAGCAGCCCGGCAAGAAGGGCTGACACTAAAACTCTCCTCCTGCCTCCTTTTGGCAGTTTGCCCGTGCCGCCTCCCCCGGTGCGGGCTTTTTTTTGCAGACGCGACAGAAGCGCCTACAAGCGATTGAAGCTACCTATATGCCCCGGTTGTATAGGTTGGGGTGCAAGAATCGTTTATGAATGTTCGCAGCGGCCTCCGTGGGCCTTTGGTTTGGCTGTGCCGGTCTGCTATGGGGTGAATGCTGTAGTCGTCTACTTATTTTCCCCGCATTGCCCTACAGGAATCACCCCACCCCTGCCGGGCAAAAATTAAAAGCCTTTACTGTCCACATCTCCATGCGCCCGGCAAAGTGGCGACATGAACTACGCCACCCTCACCCAACTGACCGAACGATACGCCGAACGCGATCTGCGGCACATCACCGACCCGGACGCTCAGGCGCTTGACGCTACACGCGCCGGGCAGGCGCTGGCCGATGCGTCGGCGGAGATCGAAGGATGGCTCGCCACGCGCTACCTGCTGCCGCTGCAAGATGTGACGGGGGCAGCGATGGCCGTGCCGACGATTCTGGTGCGCTGCGCCTGCGACATCGCCATCTACCGGCTGCAAACCCTGCGACCCGCCGATGACATCAAGGATGCGCGGCAGCGTTACGAGGATGTGGTGAGGCTGCTCAAGGCCATCGCTTGCGGCGATGTGCAATTGCCGGGCGCTGCGTTGCGTGATGACGTGGCGGACAACCCGGCCTCGCAGTCGGCAGGGATGCCGCAGTTTGGTGAGCCGCCTTCTCTGTTCGGCAGGGGGAATCGCTGATGAGCATGGTCGGCGATCTCGAAAACACCATCGTGGCCCGCCTGGCGGCTGCGCTCACGCTGGCCGGTCAGGCGCACCCAAAAGTGGAAGTGCGCGCCTGGCCGGAGCGTCCGCGCGACTACCGCATGACGCACCCCAACGGCGCGGCGCTGGTGGTCTACCGGGGCAGCAAGTTCGCGCACCACGCGACTGCCGGGCAGCTCGTGACCTATGAAGACGAATTTGAGCTTGGGCTGGTGTCGCGCACGCTGCGCGAAGCCAATACGCCGGGCGCAGCTGATGCGGCTTTGGGGGTCGGTATTTATGACCTGCTCGAAACCTGCCGCAACACCCTCTTGGGCTGGACGCCGCCGACCGCATCCGGGCAGGTGCGAATCATCAGCGTGGAATTCGATGATTACGTCGAAGGCACCTGGGGCTACAGCCTGCGCTTCGGCGTACCCATGACCACCGTGGCCAACCGTCCGCGTCCGCCTGGGGCTTGGTCTGTCACCAATGAAGACAATGCCCCGGCGCTGTTGCCGCCGGTTGTTCAAGAACCCGTAACCATTTAACCGAAGGAGTGCTTATGTCTCGATTCATCTATACCGGCCCGAATTCCGCTGTCACGCTCAAGGTGAGCGACGGCAAAGGCGGCCTCAAAGACCAGGATGTGCTGTTCTGGAACAAGCAGGAAGTGGATCTGCCCGCCGACCACGAGATGGTGAGCGTGCTGATCGCGCAGGGCTACCTCAAGCCGGTGCAGGTAGCACCTGTCCAGATCGTGCAATCCGCCGAAACCAAAGCCGCGACTGACAAGTCGGGCAAGACCAAATAACTGAAAGGAGTTTGCAATGACTGCAAGTTATCTGCATGGCGTCGAGACTATCGAGATCGACAAGGGGCCGCGTCCGGTTCAAATGGTGAAGACGGCGGTGATCGGCCTCATCGGCACCGCTGCGGCGGGCGAGGTGAACAAGCCGATCATCGTGACCAGCGAAAAGGATTTCGCGCAGTTCGGTGAGAACATCCCCGGCAGCACCATTCTGGATGCGCTGGACGCGATCTTTGACCAGAAGGGTACCGTGTGCGTGGTGATTAACGTGCTCGACCCCGCGAACGCGGCGCACAAGACCACGGTCGCTGTCCCGGAGACCGCGACCGTTGACCCGGTCGATGGCAGCTTCACGCTGCCGCATCCTGCCGTGGTCGGCGAGATCACGCTGGTCAGCGCGGATTTGGCGACCACTTACATCCTGGACACCGACTACAGCTTCGATGCGGCCACCGGCACCGGCAAGCGCATCAGCACGGGCGCTATCCCGGCAGGAACCATTGCCACTCCTACCACGGTGAAGGCGACCTATACCTATCTCAACCCGGCCTTGGTGCAATCGTCCGATATCATCGGCACCATCGACGCGGGCGGCAACCGCACCGGACTCAAGGCGTTCCGCGACAGCTATCAGTTGTTTGGCTTCTACCCGAAGATTTTGATTTCTCCGGTGTTCGCCACGCTGGCTGCCGTGTCCACCGAGCTGATCGCTGCCGCAAACAGCATCCGCGCGATCTGCTTTATCGACGCGCCCATCGGCATCACGCCGCAGCAGGCTATCACCGGGCGCGGCCCGGCTGGCACGCTCAACTTCAACACCAGCTCCGAGCGCGTTGGCTTGTGCTACCCGCACGTCAAAGCCTATGACACGGTGGCCGATGCCGAAGTGCTGATGCCGCTGTCGCAGTATGCGGCGGGCGCGCAGTCGCGCAAGGATCAGGAGAACGGCTATTGGTGGTCGCTGTCGAATACCGAGCTGCTCGGCATCACCGGCATGGAACGCCCCATCGACGCGATGATCAACGATCCGAACTGCGAGGCAAATCTGCTCAACGGGGCGGGCATCATCACGCTGTTCAATTCATTCGGCACTGGCATCCGCGTGTGGGGCAACCGCAGCGCGGCGTTCCCGTCCAGCACGCACCCCAAGAACTTCCTGTGCGTGCGCCGCACGGCGGACATCATCGCGGAGAGCCTGGAGTATTTCACGCTCCAGTTCAATGATCGCCCGCTGGATAACGCGCTGATCGATGCCATTGTCGAGAGCTGCAACGGTTTCATGCGGACGCTCAAGGCAAACGGCGCGATCATCGACGGCAAGGCGTGGTTCGATCAGGCTGAAAACGAAGTGACGGAGCTGGCAGCAGGCCACTTGACGATCACCTACGATTTCATGCCGCCGACACCCGCAGAGCGCGTGACCTACAAGGCCAGCATCAACATCAACTACCTCTCCGAGCTGGGCGCGAAGTAACCAACTCACTATTACTGAAAGGAGCCTACCGTGGCTGGCATTCAACTGAACACACTGAACAACGCGAACATCTACATCGACGGCAACAGCCTGCTTGGACGGGCCGAGGAGTTCAAACTCCCAACGGTTAAGTTCAAGATGGCCGAACACAAGGCCGTGGGCATGGTCGGCGCGATCAAGCTGCCCAGCGGCTTTGAAGCGCTGGAAGGCGAGATCAAGTGGAACTCTTTTTACCCGGAGGTATGGGCAAAGCTGCTCGACCCCTACACCGCTGTGCAACTGCAAGCGCGCGGTAGTCTGGAAACCTACAACAGCCAGGGCCGTCAGGCGCAGGTGCCTTATGTGGTGTTCCTCACCTGCTCGTTCTACGAGGTGCCTGCGGGCGACTTCAAGCAGAACGATAAGGCAGAGTTCCAGAGCAAGTTCTTTGCTTCCTACATCAAGCAGGTGGTCGATGGTAAGGATGTGCTGGAGCTGGATACGATGGCGAATATCTACAAGGTCAATGGCGTAGATAAGCTCGACCTGTATCGCACCAACATCGGTGGCTAAATCCCCCCCGAGACTGCTCGATGAGACGGCGTAATCGAGAGGAAGATCATCAGCGGCGCTGCCGGATTTGAGGCGCTGACTGCCCGCACACATAGAGGAACAGGACATGACGAAGATCACATTGAAGAAGCCGATCAAGACCCCCAGCGGCGAGGTGAAGGCTATCACGCTCACCCGCGAGCCGACGCGGAGAGACTTGAAGGCTGCGCAACAAATCACCAGCAACGAGGAAGATCAGGTGTGGCACATGATCTGTTCGCTCTCGGCAGAGAAACTGACCATCGAAGATACGGAGGAACTCACCTTGGCCGATATGCGCCAGGTGATGGACACCTTTCGCAAGGTTTCGGGTCTCGGAGACTGACTACTGGCAGGGTGCGGCGCTGTTGGCCAAGTGGTTTCGGTTTCAGCCATCGGAGATCGAGGCGCTGGAAACCAGCGACTTCGTTCAGTGGGTCAAGCTGGCGAGTGAGCAGATTTCCGCCCAAGCCACCAAGCTGCGAGAGCTAGAACGGGGAACGTGACCGGGAAGCACAGGGTGATGCAGAGGGTGACGGGGATGGCGACTACGAGGGTGCCGAGAATTACGCCAATCGGCCCCAAGAACGCCCAAGTGCCACCCGCCACCGACACGGCGAAGCTGATGGCCAGCACCGCAGTCCAGTAGCAAGTGATAAATGCGTCAGTGTAGGAGCTGTTCTTCATGGCACAAACCAAGTTAGATGTTCTGATTTCGTTGCTCGGCGGAGCCGCTGCTGTCAGCGGTTTGTCGATGATACGGCAGAACGTTGACCAGCTCAAGACCAGTCTGAATGGCGTCCAGCTCAAACAAAAGCTCGGTTCAGACCTGCTGGCGCTCAAGGCCAGATTCAATGAAGTATCGAGCAGCGGCAGGTACTCAAAAGAGGAGATCGCCAAGGTCTCGCGCGAGCTGCTCAATATGTCAGCCAAGGCACGTGAAGCCGGGCTGAATATCGGCAAGCTGCATACGGAACTGCGCCAGCTTCGTGCAGCCGAGTCCGGTCTTAACCTGCGCGTGGCCGGGCAAAACAACATCAGTGCCGGTGCCGCGATGCGAGCCGATGCTCGCGGCAAGGTGATGGATGCGGTCGCTGCGGGGTACAGCTTCTACAAGCCGGTGGCCGTGGCCGCACGCTATGAGGATGTCATCAAGGACATCGCCATCACTGGCGAGTTGACAAAGCGAGAGGAAGAAGAGCTGGCGAAATCCATCCGTGGATTGTCGCTGCGCTATAACCAGTCGCAGCAGGACGTGGCCGAGGCCATGAAGAAGTTGGTGGAAACCGGCATGAGCCAGCAAGCAGCAAGCACCATGATGCCATTGATGGCAAAGACGGCAACCGCGACGCGCACCGACAGCGGCGATGCAGCGAAAATGGCACGCAGCTTCGAGTTGCTTGGCGTCAAGGATATGGAGCTGGCCTTCAACCAAGCGGCGAAGGCTGGCAAGCAGGGCAGCTTCGAGCTGCGCGATATGGCCAAGTGGTTCCCGGCGCTGGGCGGATTTATGAAGGAACTCGGCGTGTCCGGCAATGAGGCTGTAGTGAGCATGGCTTCGAGGATGCAGGTGGCCACGCGCACGGCAGGCAGCAACGATGAGGCCGCCAACAACTTCAAGAACTTTCTGACAAAGCTGACCTCGCAGGACACCATCAAGGATTTCAAGAAGCAGGGTATCGACCTGATTCCGCAGCTCCAAGCGGCGGCGCGGAAGGGACTCGACCCGATTGCGGCTGGCGTCGATCTGGTCATGCAGCACGTCAAGGCCAAAGCGCCGGAGGCTGCTGCCGAGCTGAAAAAGGTGGCCGAGGAGGTGGCGAAGATTTCCGACCCGGTGCAACGGCAGGCCGAGCTGGAACGCCGCTCCGCGATGATTCAGAAGCTCGGCGACCGTGCTGGCATAGGCGACTTGTTTCAGGACATGCAGGCGGTTTCCTACCTGCTGGCCGAAATCCAGAACAAGGGCGATCTCAACAAGATGATGGGCGATGTCAAAACCGGCAAGAACGCTGATGGGCGGGGAACGCTCGATACGGACTATGCACGGCGTACCGAGGGCATGGCTGAAAAACTCAAGGGCTTGAAGATCGCCATCACTGATTTCGGCATTGCGCTGGGCAACGCCATGATGCCCGCTATTGATCTCTTCACTCCGTTGATTCGCGGCATCACCACCTTCATGACTTGGGTTACGCAGACGTTCCCCATGTTCTCTAGGCTGGCCGCAGGTGTGCTGATGGGGGCATCTGCTATGACGGTGCTCGGCTTCGCGTTCAAGTTCATGCAGGGCGGACTGCTGTCATCGCTCGGTACATTCCAGAATGTGGCCGGTTGGCTGATGACCACGCGCCTGGGTGTGGCGGCGAATGTGAGCGTCACAAATCTGTATCAAGCTGCACTATCCGGCCTGCGCATGCGCTTGGCGAGCGTAGCACTGGCCAGTCAGTTGGCGGGCGGGCCAATGGCGCTGCTTGGTCAAGTCGGCAGGACGGCGCTGATGTCGCTGGCGACTGGCACGCGTGCATTCGGTCTGGCGTTGCTCACTACGCCCATCGGCTGGGTGGCGGCGGCGGTTGCGGGTCTTGCTTTTTTGGTCTGGAAGTATTGGGGGCCGATCAAGGGATTCTTCAGCGGTATGTGGGCGGGCCTCAAGACTGGCTTTCAGCCAGTAATGGATGCGCTGCGCCCGGCGCTGGCCGCTCTGCGGACTGCATTCGGCAATCTGATGACGGCCATTCAGCCGTTGATGCCGCTGCTCAAGGTGCTGTTTTCCCCCATCCTGTTGCCCATTAAACTCGTGGCCGGGGGCGTGAAAATGCTTTGGGGCTGGATGAGAAACCTTTTCACGCCAGTTGAGGATGTGGGTAACGCTGGCCGCAACATGGGGGAAAAGTTCGGCAAGGGGATCGCGGGAGTTTTGACTTGGGGCGCAAAGCTACTAGCCGAGTTCCTCAAATTGCCCGCGCGCATGATCCAGATCGGCGCTGACATCATCAACGGTCTGGTCGGTGGTCTCACCGAAGGGTGGGCGAAGTTGAGCAAGTCGGTCGGCCAACTCGCCAGCGGCATCAAGGATAAGTTCAAGTCCATGCTTGGCATCCATTCTCCGAGCACGGTGTTCATGGACTATGGCCTAAACATTGGCGCTGGAGCAACGCAGGGAATCAAGAGTGCAATGTCTGGTGTGCAAAGTGCGGCAGGAAAGCTGGCGGGTGCGGCAATGGCTGGTGCGATGGCTGCCAGCGGCCATGCAATGGCGGGGGCGAAAGAAGCCACACAGATGCTGCCGAACATCCAGATCGCTTCACCTTCGGCGCGCGGCGCGTCTGGTGCAGCACCAAGTGCATCGGGCATGACGATCCAGTTTTCTCCATCTATCACTATTGGCGGCAATGGCAGCGGTGACGTGAAAGGCCAGGTGCAGCATGCCATGCAGATGTCCGTGCGCGAGCTGGAGCAGATGCTGCGCCGCTTGCAGGCCGAGCAGCAACGGAGGGCATTCTGATGTTAGATCAACTGCTCTCAGTTGGCGGAAATTTTGCCTCCGACCGCGTCATCCGCGAGCTGAAGAGCAATCTCGGCGGAATTTCACATGCCATGCTGGGCACGATTGGCTTTGATGTGCTGTCTCAAATTGAAGGGGTCGAAGAGAGTTTCTCGGCGAACTTTGCGGAGCATGCGCTGATCGAGGGTAAGCCGCGCTTGCAGTGGGTGGGCGATAATCTTGGCGAAGTGACGTGGAATCTGATGTTCCACGCGGGCTTCTGTGTGCCGACCGTGGAACTATTGAAGTTACGCGCTGCCGTCGCGGCTCACACGCCGCTGCCGCTGGTGTTTGCCAGCGGTGCGCACCAGGGATGGTTTGTGCCGGTCTCGGTGAACGTGACTACGCGCATGACTCGGGGCGATGGGACATTGCTGTGGATTGAGGCGCAACTCAAGATGCGCGAATCTCCACCGGCTGCGTCGATGCCGGACGAAACACCGCGCCAGTCCGCCGTAGCCATCGAGCAGAATGCGGCGAGCGGTTCAGCTACGATGCCGTCACAATCGGTCTATAAGACTCCCGCCCCGCGCCCCGCTGGCGCATCACCGCTGCGGAGCGCACGGTGAAAGCTATCAATTGCATCGAGCACATCACGCAGGCCGGTGAGCGTTGGGATAGCCTGGCGTGGCGTTATTACGGCAATCCGCTGGACTATGGTCGCATCATTCAAGCAAACCCGGCGCTGGACATTGGCTCGGCGCTGCCTTCCGGTGTAAAGGTGCTGATTCCGGTGCTGCCCGTCAGTGAATCCACTCAAGCGTTGCAGGCAGAGGAGTTGCCGCCGTGGAAGCGTTGAGCCTTTCTACGATACCCGAACCCAAGGTCATCGTGATCTATGAGCGCCGCGATATCACCACGGTGATTTCCCCGGCGCTCATCGAGATCAGCTATACCGACTTCATGGAAGGTGAAAGCGACAGTGTCGAGATTCTGCTTGAGGATGTTGACCGGCGCTGGCAGAACGCCTGGTACCCACAGCATGGCGACATGGTGAGCGTGCAGCTCGGTTATGCCAATGGGCCGCTGCTGCCGTGCGGCGATTTCGAGGTGGATGAGGTTGAGCTGGAAGGCCCGCCGGACACTATCCGCATCAAGGGGCTGGCGGCAGGGGTGAAACGCTCCGTGCGCACTTACAACGGGCGTGCTTACGAGAATACCACTCTGGCCGACATTGCCAGAACCGTGGCGCAGCGCAACAAGCTGAAGCTCTCCGGCACTATCGAGGCAGTGAAGATATCCCGTGTGACGCAGGTCTATGAAACCGACCTGACCTTTCTCAAGCGCGTGGCCGAGAGCTACGGCTACAGCTTCTCGGTGCGTGGCGACAAGCTCACGTTCTTCAAGCGCGCTGAACTCAAGAAGGCGGAATCCACGCTCACCATTACACGCCAGGACGTGACCAGCTTTCGCTTCCGCGACAAGGTGCATGGCGTGGTGGTGGCCGCAACCGTGTCCTATCACGATCCCAAGACCAAGAAGACGAAGAAGGCGACGGTTAAGGACAAAGAGGCCAAGCACAACGCGCACAGCGCCGATGAGCTGAAGCGCAACGTGCGCGCCGAAAACGAGCAGCAGGCGCAGCTCAAGGCCGATGCCGCGCTCGATCTCGCCAACGAAGACCAGACGGGTGGCGGCCTCACTCTGCCCGGCGAGGTGCGGTTGATGTCTGGCGTGAATGTGCTGCTGGTCGGCTTCGGTGCGATGGACGGCAAATACACCGTGACGCAAGCTCGGCATCGCGTGTCGCGCAGCTCGGGCTACGGCACGGAAGTAGATCTGAAACGGGTGCGCGATCCGGAGCAGGGAGCTGAGAAGAAATGACGCGAACCACGGGCGGCGTGAGTTACAAGACGGGCATCGTGGCTGAATCCAAGCCCGGATTTGCGCGGGTGAGCTTCGAGGATATAGATGGCCTGGTCACGGCCTGGCTGCCGGTCATTCACCCCAAGACGCTTGAAGACAAAATTGTGTGGACGCTGGACGTGGGCGAGCAGGTTTCCTGCCTGCTCGATGAGTTCATGGAAGACGGCTGTATCCTCGGCGCGATCTACTCTGATCCGGATATGCCGCCCGTGGCGAGCAAGGATAAGTTCCACTTGGCGTTCAAGGACGGCGGCAGCATCGAATATGACCGTGCCAGCGGGGCGATGACTGTATTTTGCAAAGGGGTTGTAAATGTCACCGCCGATGGTGCGGTAACGATCAAAGCGCCCAGCATCATACTGGACACGCCGCAGACTACCTGCACCGGCAAGCTGACTGTTAATGGTTTGCTGACCTACAAGGACGGTATGTCCGGCTCGGGTGGCGGCTCAGCGGCCAGCATTCAGGGCAACGTGCAAGTGGATGGCAATATCCAGGCGACCGGCACGATCATTGATGCCGGTGGAAACTCCAATCATCACTCCCACTAGCCCCATAAACTAAAGCCCTTTAATCGCCGCAATAAGGGCTTTAGGCGACCATAAGCACATGGTCGCCATCCCTGCAAACTCTCGCCCCGCTTTCTATCAGCCCGCGCTGTCCGGGCAGGTGGTTGGGCATCCATCCGGTCTCGCAAGCGACCGGATGGGCGAGATTGTCACTGGCGCGGATGATGTCAGTCAGTGCATCTACATCATTCTGGAGTCTCCCAAGGGCAGCGATCCGCACCGCCCGACCTTCGGCAGTAACCTGCACTTGTATGTTGATTATCCTATCGACGCCGCCCGTCCTCACATCGTGCGCGAGGTGGTGGATGCGCTACGCCAGTGGGAGCCGCGCATCAAGGTGATGCGTGTGTTTGTTTCTCTCGGCGATGTGGCCGGTCTGCTGGTCGAGGTCGAGTGGGTGTTCGCCGATGGCGTTGGGTCGGAAATCTTCAAGACGCCTGTGCCGTTGAGGAAACAGCTATGAGCACGCTTCTTGATCGGCAGATGCCAGACCCCAATTTCATCGAGCGCGATCCTGCCAAGGTTACGCGCGAGATGATTGCTTTATACGAGCAGCTTACTGGTAAGACGCTTTACCCGGCGCAGGCCGAGCGCCTGCTGATTGATGTAGTGGCTTACCGCGAAAGCCTGGTGCGCGAGGCGTTCCAGGACGGCGCAAAGCTCAATCTGGTGCGCTACAGCCGTGGTGTCATTCTGGACTACCTGGGCGAGAATGTTGGCGTGGCGCGTGTGCCTGCGGTTGCTGCCACTGTAACGCTGCGATTCACGTTTAATCCTGCGCCAACGGTTGGCGCCGTTCTGCCTGCGGGGACGCAAGTCCAAAGCGGCAACGTGGCGTTTGCGACCAAGGATGCGGTAACCGTGGCTGCGGGGGCGGCACAAATTGACGTGCTGGCTACCTGCACCCAATCTGGCGAGGTCGGCAACGGTTTCGCGCCGGGCCAGATCAAGACGCTGGTGGATGTGCCGAGCGGTCTGGCTGTGGATGCCGTGGAGAATATCACTACGTCCGAAGGCGGTGCAGAAGAAGAGAACGATGAGCATTTCAAGGAGCGCATCGTGCTTGCCCCGGAGGTATTCAGCGTGGCTGGTTCGGTTGAGGCATACCGCTTCCATGCGATGAGTGCGCATCAGAATATCATCGACGTGGCCGTTGTCTCGCACGTTCCTGGCGATGTGACGCTCTATCCGTTGACCGCAGCCGGTCTGCCGGGAGAGGCCATCAAGGCGGCGGTGCTGGCCACGTGTAGCGCCGATAAAGTGCGCCCACTGTGTGATCAGGTGCTGGTATCAGATCCGGTTCCAGTGGACTACGCCATCAATGTGCAGATCGTGCTCACCAGTACTGCGGATGCTGCGCTGGCGCAGGCGGAAGCGGAGAAGGCCGCGCAGGTTTTCCGCGATGCGCGGTTGAAGTTCGGCCAGTCCATCATACGTTCGCAGCTCATCGATGCGCTGTTCGTATATGGCGTTTATTCCGTCATCCCCGTCGCACCTGCCGCCGATCTGGATTTGGCGAAGTGGGAGTACCCGCGCTGCACAGGCATTACCGTCACGGTGACAGGAGTGGCCAATGGCTGACGATTTCGTGAAGCCAACGCTACTGCCGCCGCCACTGGCGACCGATCTATCCATGCGGGCGCTGGAAGCTGTCCAGTCGCGCCTGTCGGACATTGACCTGCTACCGACGCTGATCTACGACTTCGAACACGTCGCGGAATCGGCGCTGTCGCACTTGGGTGAGCAGTTCTGCATCATGGGTGAAGGTGGATGGAATCTGGCAGATACGCCTGAACAGCGCCGCGCGCTGCTGGCCAGAGCCGTGGCGCTATACCGACATAAGGGTACCCCTTGGGCCATCCGTGAGGCTTTCAAGGCGGCTGGTTTTAATGATCTGGAAATCAATGAGCGCCTGCCGTCAAACCGCTACGACGGTGGCGTGACGTTCAGCGGCTCCGATACTTATGCCGCCTACGGTTGGGCGCAGTTCCGCGTGGTGGCCGACGCGGGTGATGATCAGCCTATCACCGCCGCCCAGACTGCGCTGATAGTGGAGGCCGTTACGGCGTGGAAGCCTGCGCGCAGTCACCTGGTGGACGTGCAGCACCGCGCAAGTATTACCGAGCAGGTTGGTGTGACCGAGCTGGGACAACACGCAGGCTCCTTTACACACGATGATCAGCATCGTTGGGGGCACCATTTCTACGATGGCGCGCTGGCCTATGATCAGGGCGCACTGCATACCTGGGATGGGGCGCTGCACTTCGATGGCGCTGCGATTCACAACGGCTTCTCGGCCACGCCAACAGGCGCGATCCATGACGGCGACCGTGAGCGCGACAGCATGGCCGCGTTGATCGGCATGACTGACCAGCAGATTCGCTGCCCTGCTTACGGTGCGGAGCTGGACTACAGCGGCTATGCCGATTTCGGCGCATCGGCTCCTGTAGCAGAAGACCTGCCCATGCAGATCGAGGTGCGCCGCCATCGCCGTTTCGATGGGCGCATGGCCTATAGCGCCTACCGCTTTGACGGCTCGGAAAACTACGCCGGGCAATTTACTCACTTCGGCAATACCGCGTACAGCGGCGATGCCATCACCATGCTGGAGGCTTGATGAACGAACAAAACAACATGGGCGGCGGGATCGTCCTACGCGACGATGTGCCGATGGCTGGGCATTTCTACGTTGAGCTTCGCCGAGGCGGTGAACTGGTCGAGGTCATCGACGAAACGAACCTTATCGTCAACGGTGCGAAAAACCAGCTCGCGCGGCTGATCGGCGGCAACGGAACTAATCGGCACATCACGCAGATCGGCTTCGGTGTAGGCACTACTGCTGCCGCGCCGGGAGATACGGCGCTGACATCGCCTTATATCAAGGCCATCGGCAGCGTGAGCTATCCGGCCACCGGCCAGGTGCAGTTTAACTGGAGCTTGTCCACCGCCGAGATGAACGGCGTATCCATCACGGAGTTCGGTCTGATCTGCGCGGACGGAACTCTGTTTTCGCGCAAGCAACGCGCCCCCATCCAGAAGGAGTCCGACTTGTCGCTCACCGGCTCCTGGACGATTCTTTTTTAAGGAGGAAGATTTATGGCAAATGTGACTGAAAGCCCGACCTGGGAAAATGGCGTCTACCAGATCGAAACGACTGACCCGGTGCTGGCTGGGCCGAATGGTATTGCCAACGTGCAGGCAAAGCAGCTCGCCAATCGTACCAAATACCTCAAGGAACGCGCCGACGTTGTCGATGCGGCCAAGGGTTCCTATCCAAGCCTGACCGAGCGCATGGCTGCCGTGGAAGCCTCCACGGCAGCATTGGGGCCGGATACTCAGGACGCTGTGATGGCTACGCTTAAATTCGCCATCGACCAAGCGAACGTGGCCAACAAAGGCGTGCGCGGACTGCATCAATTCGCACAGCAGGAAGGCATCGTGACCATCAAGAATCGTGGCGTTGTCACGGGCTGCATATTGTCGAAATCTACGACGGCGGCGCGCAACCTTAGCATCGCGGCGGGAATCTGTTTTGCGAAAGGCCAGCAGTTTGCGGTGGCTGATGGCAACAATTATGCCTCGGTGCCGAGCAACACCGGTACCGGCGCTGTAACGGTGTATGCCTACCTTTATCAGGATGCCTATGGCTTCTGGCGCTTGGCCGTGACCACCATCGGTCAGGCTGTGCCGGACGATGGCATTCTGATCTATAACCTGACCGTGCCAGCGAATTCGACGGATGCGACAGATCCAAACCTGTCCTCTGTGACGCTCATGGATGTGCGGCGCATCGAGGCTGGCTTTCCGATCATGCTGGACAACCCGGCGCAGGCTTCGCCGCAGATCAACGGCCTGCCGGACAGCGCCTATCACATCACCTTTGACGTGCTATCCGCCCAGGGCGGGCCAGCCGAGGCTAAAAGCCTGGTGGTGTCCAGTCGTGCCAATAACGGCTTCACGGTGATGCTTGCCGCAGCCGCTGACAATGTGGTGGCTCGCTACCGCGTGAGCCGCCTCAACGCTTAACCATGAAAGGAGTTACAAATGCCGCAAATCAACATGAAACAGCCTGGCCAAGTCGTTTCCGAGTTCTCAGTTACGAGTGATGTAGTGACCGTGGCTGGCGTAGTAATCGACTGCGCTGCGCGTGAGACTGACGAAGCACAGATCATTGAAATCCGCGAACTTGACGGCATCCCTCACGAGGGTGGTGATGGCGCTTTCCTGGCGCAGGTCGAAATTCCCGCCAGGCGCTACATCGAGGAGGCAGGCCCGCTCGATGCAGACGGACACCCGACTACCGTTACCACTCCGGTGGCATTCGACCCAAACCGCATCGTCCTCACGCTGTGGCCAGCAAACTAATTAAGGAGACCAATCACCATGACTACCATCTTCATCAAAGACGATCTTCGAGCCTCGGTTGAGGCCGCAACTGGCGGCCATGTCACCGTGCTTTACACGGCGGCAGGACACCCGTGCTATATGAATGTCATCCCGAAGTTCAACAAGCAGGACATCGATGCCGGTCTCGGCACCGGCGTGCATGAGGCGTTTATTGTCAATGGCGTCGAGAAGAGTGAAATCTTCATCGGCCAGCACCTCGGCATCCAGAAGGATGGCAACCTGCTGTCCATTCCGGGCGTTTCACCGACCGCCAGCGTGAACTTCGATACGTTCCGTGGTTTGGCTGCGGCCAATGGCCCAGGCTGGCACATGATGACTACCGCCGAGATGGCTGCCATTGCTCTGTGGAGCTGGAAGAATGGCACTATGCCTCGCGGCAATAACGACTGGGGCCGGGATGTAGGCTCGCCGTGGGAAACGGCAGCGCGCGCCGATGGCGGCGCTATCGGGAGCGCTACCGGCAATGGCAAGACCTACACTGGTGCAGGCCCGGCCTCTTGGCGTCATAACGGCCAGCCTAGCGGCATCGCCGATCTGAACGGCAATTTGTGGGAGTGGAACGCCGGTATGCGCCTGCAAGCTGGCGAAATCCAAATCATCCAGAACAATGATGCGGCGGATAACACCAAGGATCAGAGCGCGACTTCGTCACTTTGGAAGGCTATTGACGGCTCTACTGGTGCATTGGTTGCGCCTGGCTCGGCCAATGCGATCAAGTATGCGACATCCGGTACAACCAACTACACACTGGTGCGTGCATCGGGTGCAAGCCTGGAAGGTATGACCAACCCTGGCACTACGCCAGTAGGTGCAGCCGCATTGTCGCTGGCAAAATCTCTGGGGCTTTATCCGGTCGCCAGCACCGGCCTTGGCGGCGACGGATTCTGGGTTGATGTAACGTATGAGCGCCTGCCTCTGGCCGGTGGCAACTTTCTCAATGGTGCCCTGGCGGGGGCGTTCGCGCGCTATCTGAGTAATCCACGGGCGGTTGTGGGCACCTACGTCGGCGCGCGCCCGGCCTATGTTCTTTGACAGGGGGGTGCGATAGCACCCACCCAGCAGCCGAAGCAGTAACGCGGCTCGCAAGGGGAATAAGCAGGAAAGTAGATGGTTTGGCCGGGCGCTTCTGCGCCCGGTTTCATTTTCAGGAACAGGCTAACGCGATAGAATCACACTTGGTTCTGTAAAGGGGGCGGTGATGGCGGTTGATCGGGAGGCGGCGTTGGTTAGGAAGTTTGTGGAGCTATCCAAGCTCCTCAACGTCTATCTAAACCACTTTCCACGTCACGAACGCTACGCCCTCTCGAACAGAATCCGCAACTCGGCCTACGAGGTCTATGATCTGGTGGTCGAGGGGCAAAAGCGATACCACAAGAAGACGACCCTGACGCAGCTTGATATAGCGCACGAGCAACTGCGGATGCAGTTGTTTCTGGCCTATGAGTTGGGCTATTTCAAGTTCACGGATGGGCGCACCGCAAGTGATGCGGCGGAGGTTGAAGCGCACCGCTGGCAGGCGATCAGCAAGCTGGTGGATGACCTCGGTCGCATGATCGGCGGTTGGATACGGCACGAACTGGCCGAGCTGAAAGAAGAAGGCCAGAAGAAGTGACCCGTCCATTGTGGTGTTATGAGGGCAACCTACGACCACGCCTGCCTCTGGCCGGTGGCAACTATAACAATGGTGCCCTGGCGGGGGCGTTCGCGCGCAATCTGAATAATCCACGGACGAATGTGAACAACAACGTCGGCGCGCGCCCGGACTGCGGTTTCCCCCTCAAATCTCAAATGGGAATAGTGGAACCATAGGGATAGGTTGTCCTGCCAGCCTGCGTTGCAGGACGGCGAACTCGTAGTAGCTCCGTGCTTTTCGGTAGGGCTTGCCCGAAGACCAGCGCGGAGCTTTTTTTTCGGAGTAGTGAATGAAGCGACACGGCAATTTGTTCGAGCAGACCTTCACGCGTGAAGCCCTCTATAACGCCTACATCGAAGCCAGGCGCGGAAAGCGCCTGCGCAGCCAGTGCTTCTGGTTTGACGTGCGTTCCGGCGCAGTGCTCGACTGGCTATACCGGCGCATTCATGACGGCAGCTATGCCGTGCGCGGCTACCACCGCTTCAAGGTCTACGAGCCGAAGGAGCGTGAAATCTGTGCTCCGTGGTTCGGCGACATCGTGGTGCAGCATGCGATCTACCACGTCATCAGGCCTATCTTCGAGCGCGCATTCATCGATCAGTCCTTTGCCTGCCGCATCGGCAAGGGAACCCATCGCGCCTCGGAATACGCGAAAGATGCACTACTAAAAAGCCACCCCGACAGTTACGCAATCAAGCTGGATGTGCGGAAGTTCTTTTACCGGATAGACCGAACAGTCCTGCAGAACCTCATCGAGCGCAAAATTAAGGACAAGCGCCTAGTGGACATGATGATGCTGTTCGCCGATATGCCGGAGCCAACTGGCATCCCTATCGGTAACCTGCTGTCGCAGACCTACGCCCTGATCTACCTGAACGCGCTCGACCACTTCGTGAAGCGCGAGCTGAAGGTCAAGCTCTACTGTCGCTACGTCGATGACTTCATCCTGTTCGACCTCGACCGGGAGCAGTGCCTAGAATACAAGTTCAGGATCGAGACGTTCCTGCGCGATGAGCTGCACCTCGAGCTGTCGAAGTGGACGATGGCCAAGACCAAGCGTGGGGTGAATTTCGTCGGATACCGCACATGGCGGCGAGCTAAGTTTATCCGCAAATACAGCCTGTTCAAGTTCCGGCGTGCGGTAAAGAAGGGAAAGGTGGACAGCGTGACCTCACTGCTCGGCCACGCCAAGCACACGCACTCCCTGGGCTTCATGTGGCGCACCATCCGCGAGGTGAATCCAGACCTTGCCCGTAGCATCTCTCCCAAGATCAGGCGCTTCTATCCACCCAAGTAACCAGTGAGAAACTAAAACGCTTGAATGGCATCGGGTCGGGGGAAACCGGAAACTACCGGCTGAGAAAAGACGGGCGACCCCACCCGGTGTTAGCGCACCGGACGGAACCCCAATCAAGCAGTACGAGCCTGCAAGACCGGCAAGGCCCGCCACCTGGTACCAGGCGGTTCAAGCCTAACAGAATTTGCAAATAATTTGCAAAATGGTTCGTTCGCTATGAGAGAGATTCGTTGTATGGCTTGCGCACGCAAGCTGGCAGAGGGAGAATTTATACGCCTCGCCATCAAGTGTCCGCGTTGTAAAACGCTGAACCAGTTGAACGCCGAGAGCACCGAGAGTGCCAAGAGCGTCAGGAATATCCCGGAGCGTCACGGAGCGCCTACCCATGAAAGGAGTAGTTGCCGTGACCAAGCTGAATCAAAAGAAAACTCAACGTAGAGAAGATCAACCAACCAGGGCGCTGCTGCGCTATTTCGGTGGCAAGTGGGCCATCGCGCCCTGGGTGATGAGCCACTTGCCGCCCCATCGAGTGTATGTCGAGCCATTCGGCGGAGCGGCCAGCATCCTGCTACGCAAGCCACGCAGCAAGATCGAGGTCTATAACGACCTGGACGAAGAAATCGTCAGTATCTTCCGGGTGGCGCAAGACCCGGTTAAGTGCCAAGCATTGATGCGACGGCTGCGGCGCACCCCTTATGCCAGGCGTGAGTTTGAGCTGGCGTTCCAAGGAAGCTCCGACCCCATCATTCGGGCGCAGCGTGCCATCACGCGGGCTTACCAGTCCTTCCACCACGAAGCGCTGTTCAACGCCCGGAAAAACACATTTGCCGATGCCAGACACCGCACCGGCGACCGTTCCAAGGCTCACGAATGGGCGAGCTATCCGCGCAGCCTGGCGGCTGTCTCGCGGCGGCTGCAAGGCGTGGTTATCGAGTGCCGAAATGCGCTGGAGGTCATTCGTGCGCAGGACACGCCAGATACCCTATTCTTTGTTGATCCACCCTACATGCCATCGACGCGCACCAAGTCTGGCTATCGCTGCGAGCTGGATGAAGCTGGCCACATTGCTCTGCTGGAGCGCCTCAAGGAAGTTAAGGGTTTGGTGGTAATCGCTGGCTACCCATCCGACCTCTACGACCGCGTGTTGAAGGGCTGGAAGCGGGTGGAGCGCCCCCACCGTGCGGCTGGAAGTATTCGGCTTCGCACTGAGGTTTTGTGGATCTCGCCGAGGGCTGCAAAGGCGACAGAAAGCGCTTGATGTTCACCGCGAACAGAGCGTTACTGCTGGTGTCGCAACCACACCGGAGAACGCCATGAGCGCCACAACTATACCTGCCGCAGCCAGGCAGCAACTCGACAAGATCGCCACATCGATCCTTGGAATTGAAACCCTCGAAACTCGCCATTCCGACCGGATGGACTTCCACGACACGGCAGTATGGTCAATCAAGGATGCGCTGGAAGCGGCTTATTTGGCCGGTATCGCCGACCGTAAAGGCGGTGCAGCATGAACGCCTCGATACCGGCTACCCAGAACGAGGATTGGGGCTTCTGGGGGACGATGCAGGATCACGCCAGCGCAGCGTGGCCGCTGGCCATCAGCGCGGTTGCCGAAGCCACCGGCGAGGATGCCGACACCATCCGCGCCTTCCTTGATAGCCGCTACGGTCGCCACTTCGCCGATGAAGTCCAAAACGGCCTGTTCATTGGCCAACCCCTGCTGGAAGCCATCAAAGCCGTCACCGCCAAATGGATGGGCTGGAAAATCGGCAAGGTCACCAGCCGCGACTACGGTATCCCGCGCGGCCTTCCTTACCTCACCGGCTTCGTTGTTCATTGCGGCATTGTCGAAGAACTCGCCGCCGCCTGATCCTCCTCCCATCCAGCTGAAATGAAGAAGGCCACCTCTCGGTGGCCTTTCTTTCGCCCGCGTCATGTAACAGATACAATTCGTTTTCAACTAATGAAAACGCAAGCGGCCTCATTTATCGCGTGAATTACGCTGCATTTATCGCGCGCCGCTTCAACAGGTCGGCGCCGTGTATGACCGCGCGGCATTGATCGCGCTGCCGCCCGAAATGCGCAGGCAATACGCCGCACAGATGGCGCGCATCGTGCCGCCGGGAACGCCGATGCTGCTGGTGGTGATGGACTATCCGCAGCACGAACGCAGCGGCCCGCCGTTTGCCGTCACGCTCGACGAGGTGCGCGCACTGTACGGGAGTGTGGCCGATATCA
>Ga0100381_1000547_pt1 | contig 37795 bp, 27 predicted proteins | sample CryGeymeta201505_FD_80416 | JGI IMG/M metagenome (GOLD analysis project Ga0100381, IMG submission 80416) | Groundwater microbial communities from Crystal Geyser aquifers in Utah, USA - Crystal Geyser metaG 2015-05 | ecosystem: Environmental > Aquatic > Deep subsurface > Groundwater | place: USA...
CAAAATTTTGGGGTGTTTTATACTCCTACCTATGGCTTTGGTTCTGGAATGTACGGTTATAACCGGTATGGATATATGGGTGGATTTACTCCCCATTATTCCCCTTTTGGTTATAACTGCTATCCTTCCTATTCTTTTTACCCGAGCTATGGATATGGATATTACCCAAGCTACGGTTATGGGTATGGTTATTATCCCGGCTATGGAAATAACTTAGGCTATGGTTACTCTCATGGAGGGGGGGGTATTACTCCTGGAATTACTCAGGGGGGACCACGAAATACCGGCTCCAGTATCATGCCTTCTACTCTTTATTCTGGTGGGCGTGTTAAGTCTCCAGTTACCACCACCACCCCTGAAAAACATATTTACCGCCCAAGTAACCGAGTGAGCACCAATGAGCCAAATACTCCATCACGTGGTGTTGAAGGAACCCCAGGGGTTAAGCCACAGGATGGGTCAAATGGACGTGTCGCTCCTTCAAATCCAAATACGCCACAAGCTCCGGAGCGTAGAGAACAACCAAGAACAAAGGCGCCTGAAAACAAGCCTCAACCTACGCCGCAAACTCCACAATCTCCCCGTACAAGAGAGCCAGAGAGAAGACCACAACCTACGCCGCAAGCTCCACAAACTCCGCGTACAAGAGAACCAGAAAGAAGACCACAACCCACGCCGCAACCAAGTCCTCAGCGCACTAACCCAACACGAACAAGGCCTTCTCGCACTCCATCGGTTAACCCTAGTCCCGCGCCATCAAGGACTCCATCAAGCCCTAGTAGAAGCAACTCCAATACACCACAACGTCGCAGATAATGAAAAAACTCGCTACATTTATCCTCATGGCGGGAGTATGCTCTCAGCTTTCTGCTCAAAACGAAGAAGATATTCTCCGTTATAGTTTTCAAAAATTAAATGGAACTCCAAGAAGCCTAGGTATGGCTGGAGCCATGGGTGTCGTAGGTGCCGATCTAAGTGCAATAAACACGAACCCAGCAGGCCTCGGATTCTACCGACAAAACACATACCTACTTGGATTAGGATATAGTATTTGGAACACTAAATCTACCTATATCGGTACCCAAACTCGCAGTACGCAAAACAATATAAATATACCAAACCTCGGCGCCTCATTCACCACCCTTATGATGGACAAAGGCAAACAAGTCACAAGTGGTTTGGTTAGTTATACGCTTGGCTTTAGTTTGAATCGTCGAAACGATTTTAATCAAACAGTCGCATTCCAAGGCGATAATAGATCTAGCTCTATCTTGGATTATTTCGCACAACGTGCCAATGGTATTCCAGCTTCTAGTTTAACTCCTGATGTTTCTTCATTGGAAGGCATGGCTTGGAATGCCTATCTTATAAATTCAGATAGCCTCAGTGGCTTTAATAGCTATGTAGCCAACCTTCCGGATAGCATAACAATGCGCCAAAGAAGTCAGATCAAACATTCAGGTAGACAGCAAGACTTGAATGCATCCATCGGTCTAAACTTTAGTCATCGCTTGTACCTAGGTGCAACAATTTCAATGAACACCATTCGCTATGAACAAACTTCTATTTGGAAGGAAGAAAACACCAACTTCTTTTCGGATACTCGCTATATGACTTATGAAAACCGGTTTACCACACAGGGTTCTGGTTTTTCTGTGAATCTTGGTGCCATCTTGCGTATTACAGATTTTCTACGCGCCGGACTGAATTACCAATCCGGTACCCGATACTCACTAAGCGATGTGTTTTCCACAAGTATTTCTTCAAATAATTTTGATCCAGGAACTAGCTATAATTTTTCTAGCTCCCCAACAAACTTCAACTATACCTTAAAAACACCGGCCAAAATTGGCGGAGGCCTTACATTTATCTTTAAACAGGCCGGATTGATATCCATAGAGGTGGAAAACGTGAACTATAGCAGAGGTCGTTTGGGAAGTATCAATTATGACTTTGATACAGAGAACAAGCTTGCGGAAAATAATTTTAACGATGCTTATAACTTAAAAATGGGCGCCGAGGTTTTAGTAGGTAAGTTACGTGTACGTGGCGGTTTTGCTCATTTTGGCTCTCCACTTTCACGAGAGGTTGATCGCGGAATAAATCTTTCCTATAACTGCTATACCACTGGACTGGGCTACCGAAATGAGTCGGGCTTTTTTGCGGATTTTGCAGTAGTACTAGAAGAAGGCACAAGTTTTTACACCCCTTACACGCTGATAAACAGCACGAGGACATCCTATACGGCTATTCAAACAAGTAATGCTCTGCGCCTTAGTCTATCTGTTGGATCAACATTTTAATACTAAAAAAGGGGCCTAATAGCCCCTTTCATTTTAATGCTGTTTCTAAACTAGTAGAAGCGGTAGGTAAATCTGTCGGAACATTGTATTCCGTCTTTCTTCCACTCCATGGTTCCTCCACAAGATTCGCCATAGATGCTACTATAACCTAGGTCTACAACAATATAGATATAGGTCTTAGAGGTCATGGTACACTTGTAGTACCCGTCAACATACACATCAACACAGTAGTCTGACCAATTTTCTAATTTGAGATCACAGGTGTACGTACCTCTTGTTTTAGTTTTTTCAACGGCTTTGTCTTCTGTTGGTTTTGTGCCCTTAATATTTGGATTAGCTCCTCTGGTTTTTTCAACCTTAGTAGGTTTAATTTCTACCACTTGGTCTGGACTAACCACTTGTGCTTGAGACATTGTTCCTAATCCTAGTACAATGGCAAATAAAAAAATAGCTCTTTTCATTTGTTTAGTTTTAAAGTGAATTTATTTGATTTTAGGTTTATTTAATTCGAAATAATAAGGTGTATACATGGGCCACATCCGGAGGCAATACCACATCTTCTTCCTCTTCTCCTATTCCGCGTGTTTTACTAATGTATGAACGCTGAATAACTTTCTCCAGGGGGTTTCTTGTTCCTGCTTCTACCCCTCGGCTGCTTATAATTTGTCTCAAGTCTATCGGCTCCTTGGTGGCAATTAATTTGAAGTTTTCTACACCATAGGGTGGTTCAATGGTATAAATCTTATCCAACTCTAAACTCTCCCCAGGACGAATCATAAATTCATCGGCTGTTTGATTTCTGCCGGGAACTACTACTCCAATTTGATTTGTTGGAGTGATGTCGAGAATAGTGAAATAGGCTACCCGTGTTCCGTTATTGGTTATTTTAATTTTGAACATGTCGCCAGAATCCAATTCAATCATTCCATTATGCGTTTTCTGTTCAATATTTCCTCTGGATTTTTCTGTGGTTTTTATGCGTTTATAGCGCCCTTCTCCTGTTTCTGTTCTCTCTACCTCTGTAATTGGAATGAGGCTTACAGAAAGGCTAATTTCTTCGTTCTTTGTGTTCAGTTCTCTTAGGTACTGTGCTTGTGCATAATTCAATAGTTCGGTGGTAAGTACATTCGCTAATGAATCTATATTCTCACCGATATTTTCACGTGCGATGACAAGTTCTGAAGTAGATATAATTTCTACTTGAGCAACTCCTCTTGTCTTATTTGGATTAAACGCTATCATAACTTGTGGTGACGAATTTGTAATTTCAATCACCTGTGCATACTGGTTTATATTCTTTTGAATTGCAGAAAGTAAATCAGGGCGAGAAGAAATATCCAGTTGCACCTTTAAATGAAGGGCTTCCACATTTTGCTCCATCATAAAAACAAAGCTTTTGCGAAGGGTTTCTTGATCGATTTCTTTGTCCCAAATGATGTCAGCATTTACCAAATTAGCATTGGCAACCATTCCTATTGCAATCGGTTTTGCCTGTTTAATCTCTTTTGTGCCAACGGGATAAAGCCCAACTTTGGATTTATTAAACATGCCAGAAAGCGTTCCGGCATTCACGATGCTGGTTTTTCCATCAATGACTGTTGTATTCAAAAAATAATTCTGACGTGGGCTCCCTTTGCCACCAAACAGTATATTATTTACATCTCCTTCCACTTGCGGGTTTTGTCGAGGAGCAATGACACTCATTTCAATGCGTACCTGATCAAAAACTTCCTGATAGGTTATTGTATTACTACTATTCAATAAAATTTTACTGATTGTATAAGATAAAGAACCGACCGAGTTGCCCTGTTCATCTTCAGTTTCATAATTCAATTGAGACGCGCTGGCCCCACTGAATAATACCATAGGTGCTAAATTATTTTCTCCAGCGCCTCGTGTCTTCGTCTTGAATTCATAGGTTCCTAAATCCTTTCCGGTTTTAACGGTCCAATCGGAAGGTCCCATAAACTCTGAGGTACCGCGAGATTTTGAAAACCCACGTGTTGCTGTTCCAGAATGACAAGCATCGAAAATTAATGTTAGCGAACCCTTAGATCCTAGTTTTGACCGCAATTCGCCGACCATCACCTCAAGCTCATCATCCGATAGATGTCTTTCTCCTTCGTACTGATTTTTTATAAATTTCAACGGGGCATCATAGGGAACGATGGTTTCATCTTTACTGTCCAATTCATCTCCATTCTTATCCCACATTTGCTGACCGTGGCCACTATAATGAATCACGTAAATATCACCTTCCTCCGCGTCGCGGGTAATTTTTTGGAACGCTGCTATTATTTTCGCCTTGGTGGCAAAACTATCCTGAATAATGAGGATGTTTTTATTATCGAAGCCATGATGATTTAAGGCGTTCACAATTAATGGAACGTCTTTATCTGAAGATATTTTTGGCCACATTCCTTCTCGTGGATAGTCACCTACTGCTATAATCAAGGCCTTTTTACTACCTTGAGCTACACAAACTCCTGAAACAAGAATGGCTAAAAATAGAAGTGCTTTTTTCATGTTTATCGCTCTCACTTAACTCTATTCCTACGACAGGATAAAGGTAAATGAAATGAAAAACAGCGATATACCGAGTTCTCGGTATTTTTTGAGGAAAAAATGGGGAAAATTAGCCCTTTGAGCGAAATTGACTTAAAAAGCGAATATCATTTTCAAAAAAGGTGCGCAAATCTTTGACATCATACTTTAGCATTGCAATACGTTCTACACCAATTCCAAAAGCATATCCTGAATACACCTCAGGATCTAAACCACAGGATTCAAGAACAGCAGGATCTACCATTCCACAGCCCATAATTTCTAACCACCCAGTATACTTGCATACATTACATCCTTTACCACTACATAAAAAACAACTTACATCCATTTCAGCACTTGGCTCTGTAAAAGGAAAATAAGATGGGCGTAAACGAATGGTAGCGTCTTTTCCGAAAAATTCTTGAGCAAAATAGAGGAGCATCTGTTTCATATCCGCCATACTCACTCCTTTGTCAATATACAATCCTTCCACTTGATGAAAAAAACAATTGGCCCTTGCCGAAACTGCTTCATTGCGGTATACTCTACCTGGTGCAATAATTCGAATCGGTAATTCACCTCTTTCCATTACTCGAACTTGAATGCTCGATGTATGCGTTCTTAAAGCAAATTCTTCATTGATAAAAAATGTATCCTGCATATCTCTTGCAGGATGATCTGGTGGAAAATTGAGGGCGGAAAAATTATGCCAATCATCTTCTATCTCCGGACCATCTTCTACCACAAAGCCCGCACGAATGAAGATATCTTGCATTTCTTCCAATACCAATTTCAAAGGATGACGTGAACCTGCCTTTAGATTATTTAATGGCAAACTTGCATCTATACCCAAATCGATATTTTGCTCTTGGCTGGCTTCCAATTCTTCTTTCACCAATCGGAATCTTTCTTCTGCCGCTTTTTTGAGCTGGTTAATTGGAGCGCCGAATTTTTTTTTCTCCTCTCCTGGGATCTCTCGGAATTTATCAAATAGTTCGCTGATCAATCCTTTCCTGGATAAAAGGTGCAAACGAAAAGCTTCGAGCTCTTCCGCATTTTTTGGACTCATGTTCTTGAGACTCTCTTCAACTTTTTTAATCAGCGATTCCATCTGTACAAATCTAGTTCTAAAAAAAAAAAAGACCTAAGTGGCGTTAGCCACAAAACCTATTATTTAATATTTTTAAAAGATTTATAAGGTTAAATATAAGGGCCGTGGATTTGTAGATAAGATGCTTCTATAATCACTTGTTTTTTTATTTGTTAGCATATTATCCACCGGTTATTTTTATTGTTAGCCTTTAATTAATAGGATCTTATAGAAAAGTAATGAACGACTGTGAATTGCAATTCACATGTTTTAGTCAATAAGTTGATAAGGGATGGAACGTGAATTCCATGTAGGATAACTCCAATGTTATTCACGCTCATCCACATTCAAAATTTGTATTGAACGCTTTCTCCAACTTGTCCACAGCTATACCGCGTTTTCAACAACTTATTCGTCCTCATTGTTAAGAATGAAGTCTCCTATAGTCCAACCGCCACGAATACTGATATCAGTAGGATTTATGAATACTTTACTCACTTGTTGCTTGAAAGGAATGAGGTAGTCAGGACGTAAAGTATCGCTCAGATAAACGAGCCTTATATGGTAATTACCCGTTGGAATTCCTTTAAAAAATACGGAGTCAGAACGGGTGCGAAGGGTATATTCTGCTGGTTTACTCATATCACTGAGTAATTGAACTTCAATGGAGTCTGTTTTAGCATTCGAAAAGAGAATGGCTGCATCTCCATATTTATTCAAAGAAGGGCTTCTTATATTAAAAGTATCCGACCTAGAAAATGTGCCATCCATATAATGAATAGCTGAATCCATGATGATTAGAGAATAGCTTGTTTCTTCTTTAAAAGGGTAGGTAATATTGGCTGAAAAATAGGTCGCCGTTGCTCCAATTTTAGCAATTGGTATCGTGTCATTGATATTAAGTTTGACCTTTTTTTGATTAATATCTCTTATTACATGAAGACTATTCAGTACGATGGGTGAATTTGGAAGAGTTGATGATTTGTCTAAGAATAGTTGGTATGGAGAGGTTGTGTTGGGTAAGTCGATTTCAAGTGTATCGGTTATTGCTCCGTTGTTGAGGAGATAGTATGTTAGTGTCGTATCCAGGTCTGATTTAATATAATCTTGTACCAATAGACTGTCTTCATGAATGAGTTTAGTATAGAGTCTTTGTGATTTGTCGAATGATTTGTGTTCGGAAGTGATACTTACTTTGGCATATTTGGGTATCTTAAGAGGGATGATGAAACTTTTCTTATCGAGGACAATAGGTGTAGTATAGATTAAGGGAGCAATTGGGCTGTTTTTGGCTGTTTTGATAAGAATGGTATCCATGGCCAATACGTTGCCATCTATATAACCCATGTTTTCTCCTTGATCGATGCGTTTATTATTATTGATATCATCGAAGGCATAAATAGTATAGGATTGATTTTTTATTGAAGGAATATAGAAGCTTCCGTTTTCGAGACATTTGCTTAGGTAGATGGGATAGATGGTCGAATCTGGGTATTGGTTTATAGATGGATGAAATAGTGCTACTGTATATCCTTTGTTCAATTCACCTGTAAAGTTATTTTGTACTTTTCCGCTAATATATGATGTATCTATTTCATTACCAGTTGAAAAGCTTAATTGATAAGCTGGAAGAACGTTTTTTTCGTTAATATCATGTATGGCATCGAATAGTTGGAGTGTATAAGTAGTGTTTTCGCGTAAGGGTTCTTTAAAGACTATACGAAGTTGTTTTCCAGCCACTGTAATTTTGGGTGTTTCTACTGGCGGCGGACTTATAAGAATTGCATTTGGATCTTTAATTTCGAAATACTCATCGAAAGTAATGCGCATTTCTCTGTCTTGAAAGTTAGTAGCTTGGCTATCTGGGTAGCATTTGAGGGCTACTGGTGGAGTTTCATCTTTATCGCCACCGGTTGGGTGAACTACCACAGCACAAGCTGTGAGGAGAAGGATAAAAGGAAATAGGTATTTCATCTTCCGAAATGTACGAGTAAAACAGAAATATCAGCGGGTGATACACCACTTATTCTGCTTGCTTGTCCGAGTGATGCAGGTTTGAGTTTACTTAATTTTTCACGCGCTTCTTTAGATAGAGAAGATAGACCTTGGTAATTATAATCTGGATTCAATCGGATATGTTCCAATTTTTTCATTTTATCGGCCATTTCTTTTTCTTTTTCTATATAGCCTTCATACTTCATTAAAATTTCAGCCTGGAGTATTGCGTCTTCAGATTTTCCTTCAATCATCGTAGCGACTGTTGGTAGTTTTTTGAAATCTTGAATATGAAGTTGCGGACGACTAATGAGTTGAAATAGTTTATAGTTTTGAGGGATACCAGGTGTTCCTTTTTCTTCCAACATCGGGTTTACTTCATTGGGTGTAATGGATGTTTTATGGAAGCCTTGAATGATGTGCTCTGTTTGTTCAATTTTTTCTTTGACTTTTACGACGCGTTCATGTGAAGCAAGACCTATTGCATTGCTTTTTTCGGTTAAGCGAATGTCGGCATTGTCTTGACGAAGTAAGATTCTATACTCAGCTCGTGACGTGAACATGCGATAAGGTTCATCTGTACCTTTATTAATGAGGTCGTCGATTAGAACGCCTATATAGCCCTCTGAACGATCAATAGTGAAGGCTTCTTTCTCATGAATCTTTTGATGGGCATTAATTCCTGCAATTAAACCTTGAGATGCCGCTTCTTCGTAACCAGTTGTTCCATTTATTTGTCCTGCAAAGTACAGATTTTCAATAAGATGAGTCTCTAATGTTGCTTTTAATTGGGTTGGTTGAAAGAAATCATATTCGATAGCATAACCTGGACGAAACATTTTAGCCTTTTCAAAACCAACAATTTGTTGCAAAGCTTTTATTTGAACATGATCAGGAAGAGAGGTTGAAAAACCGTTTACATAAACTTCTACGGTATCCCAACCTTCTGGTTCTACAAAAATTTGATGACGGTCTCTTTCTGCAAAACGATTTATTTTATCTTCTATTGATGGACAGTAGCGTGGACCTAATCCTTGGATTCTTCCTGAATACATGGGTGATTCATCAAAACCTTCTTTGAGAGTTTCGTGAACCTTTGAATTAGTATAGGTAATATAACAGCTACGTTGTTTAGTTAAAGGTCTGGTATCGGAATAAGAAAACTTCCCTGGTATTTCATCACCCTTTTGTTCTTCCATTGCATCCCAGTTTAGAGAGCGACCATCAACTCGGGGAGGGGTTCCTGTTTTCATTCTACCGCTTTCAAATCCCAAAGAAACGAGTTGTTCAGTTATACCGAAAGAAGCTGATTCAGCCATTCGTCCACCACCAAATTGTTTTTGACCTATATGGATGATGCCATTGAGAAATGTTCCGTTTGTAAGCACAACAGATTTAGAATGAAATTCATTGCCCATTCCAGTTTTAACTCCAGTAACTCGATTGTCTTTTACAATGAGTTCCTTAACCATGTCTTGCCAAAAGTCTAAGTTAGGGGTTCTTTCAAGAGCGAGTCTCCATTCCTGGGAAAATAGCCAGCGATCGCTTTGAGCACGTGGGCTCCACATGGCCGGTCCCTTTGAAAGATTTAGCATACGAAACTGAATCATGGTTTTATCCGTAATGATTCCAGAGTATCCTCCCAGCGCATCTATCTCGCGCACAATTTGACCCTTGGCCACACCACCCATTGCTGGGTTGCACGACATTTGGGCAATGGTGCCCATATTCATGGTAATTAAAAGTACAGATGATCCGAGATTAGCTGCTGCCGCTGCCGCTTCGCAACCAGCATGACCGCCGCCAACTACTATTAAATCGTAGGTTTGTTTATTCATGTTTCACGTGGAACAATGTCCGGTATAATTCTAAGGCCAAGTTCTCCTGCTCGCGCATTGTTTTTTGGTCTTTGGAATTTTTATCGTTGTATCCAATTAGATGTAACACACCATGTGCCATAACTCTATAGAGTTCATCTTCTATTGAAACGGCAAATTTAGCCGCATTTTCTTTGATGCGATCTATACTAATGAACAAATCACCGTTAATTTCTTTTTCTTGATTATAATTAAATGTGATGATATCAGTGTAGGTGTCATGATTTAAAACTTCTTGATTCATGCGAAGTAGTTCTTCATCAGTTCGAAGAACTATATTTACTTCACCTACTTCATGTTTTTTGTTTTGAATAAGCTGCGAAAGCCACTGCTTAATTTTCCGTTTATGTTTCACGTGAAACTTTGAGTTTTCTTCGTGGATAAAGATGGCCATAATTAATATAGGACGGTTATATTTCCTTGGTATGTTTGATGTTCTCCGTTAAGAAAATAGACACTAGCGATGTACATGAAGACTGTTGTTTGAAATTGTGATCCATCTTCAGCATATCCACTCCAAGGTTTGTCGAGTGTATTTGAATAAACACGCTGTCCATATCTTGTGAATATTTGAATAGTACTTTTACTTTTATCAATAGATAAACCAACTGGTGAATATGTATTATTAATACCGCGTACCGCAATTGCATTAGGAAAGTATATGCTTGGTTCTTGAATAAAGCAAACTGGATTCGAGTGCAGCGTAGCAGAATAATTATAACTATTGGGGTCTTCTTCTATTGCAATTGCTTGAAAACAGCGAATGTTTAAAGTATCGTTGGTAATATATTCGGTTGATGAAGTGTCGGTTATATTTGATCTTATATTGTTCCACGTGGAATATTTACTTATATCATCTCCAAGGGTGATTTTATATTCTTGGACTGCACCATCTAGATAGGTGGGAGGGGTCCAGTATAAATTGTATTGATCCACTATTCCACTTGGGCGTGTTTTCAACACTAGATTATGGGCAATATTGCTGTAATAATACCGTCTACATCTGTCGACCATAATTTGTTGGAAATAGTTGAGAAAGGTGTCTGTTTCAATTGATGTAGTAAGTGGGTAAGGAAGAGTGCTAAGATCGTTTCTCCACAGGTATTCGGGAGCACCTTCAGTTATTCTGAAGATATATAGGCTATCGAAGTTGACAGCTTTAGTTATGATTCCACTTAGTTCGAGTGTGTTTTTACCAATCCAATCTACAGATGAAATATAATTAGCTTTTAGGTTAAATGAGTCTAGTGCGGAAAAGGAGACAGGATTGCTTCTAGAGGTATAACCGTTTGTAAGTTTGGAACGCACAAATATTTCAACAGTTTGGCCACTTAATAGAGTTAGGTTCCACGTGGAACTATTTCCAAGAATCAATGTGTCGATTGTGTATTCTCCGCCGTCTCGTTTTACATAAACTTCGCTGGAGACTGTTGAATGGCCAACATAGGGTTGCCAGCTAAGAGAAATTGATCTTCCACAATTTGTGGCTGAACCTGTTAAATAGGGTGCAGCATGTGGGTCTGATATTACAGATTGGTTAGCGCATGAGTCAAAGGCGGTGAGGGAATAAAATACCTGACTAGAATTAGGGTCTTTGCGCGTATCCAGGTAATTGAGTTTAGAATAGGAACTATCAAACTTGAAATTATTGTTATTTTCATAATCCCACAAGTAATAACCAAATAGGTCTGCAGCATTGTTTGCTGTCCAAGAAAGATAAACACCTTGAGATATTGGGTCATAGCTTACTGAATCAAATTCCGAAGCGTTCGGCTGAGATAGGTCGATATAGACTGTGTCACCGACGGCTTCAAGGTCGTTGCATAAAAAACGATATATAATTTGATAGCTCCAATTACTGGTAATTGCTGCTGCTCCATTATGTACGAAGTTGCTTTGGTTTGGGTTAGTAACCTTACCAATGCTATTAAATGGAGTAAAGTTATTGGGTCGCGCAAAAATTTCGATTTCCACAAACTTGCCACAAGGGTCCAGTGATAGATCCCAACTCAGGATAATATCTGTATTATTTGCCTGGATACAGGCGCGTTTTAAATGGGACTGAGCCATAGCAATGCCTGCAAAGAGCAGGAAAAGCCCAAGGAAAATAGACCGAAATTGGTGTTTAGTATGTCCCCACTGATATAACATGTAAATTATTGGTGTCTAAATATTTAATAGCGGTTTTTTGAATGTCGTCTTTGCTTAGGGTAAGAATTTGTTGGTTATAATGATGGTAGTAATCAAGGTCGAGATTATGGTCGATAATAGTCTTGAATCGATCACCTAAGGAAAGGCTTCCATCGAAACTTCTTTGAACGGATCCAAGCATATAGTTTTTTACCGTGTTTAGTTCTTCCTCTGTTATGAGCTCCTCCTTTAAACGTGCTATTTCCTTATATATTTCATTGATACAGTCCTGTGAAGCCTCGTTTTTCACATCAGAACGGATGCTCAAATAGGCGGAGTCAGGTAAATGATGTGTTCCTGCACCTATACCATAGGTGTATCCCTTATCTTCTCTAATATTCTTCATCAAGCGAGACCCAAAATAGCCACCGAAAAGTGTAATTAGTAAAGACCATGCTGGATAGTCGACGTCATTTCTCGTGATACAAGGCATACCCAAAAACAGGCTTGCTTGTACCGCATCTTTGAACGGATATTGAATGATTTTCTCACCCTCTTTTATACTAGACACATTAAAGGGCTCAATGGTTGTATCATGGGTGAATTTGTTGAAGAGTGCATGAGCGCTTTTTGGGAGTGGGGTATTAGATATGATGTGATCTAAAGAACCAAGGAAATAGTCGGAATAATAGTTTTGGACGTCCGTTAAGGTTAGATTTTGATAATCTTCTGCAGACATCGAACGACCATAAGGATGTTCGCTACCGTATAGGCTTTCCATAAATAGACGCCGGGCATGATAGCTGGTTTTTTGTTGACTCACCTTTAGGTTTTCGAGACTTTTATTTCGGAATAAATCAAATTCAACCTGAGGAATTTGAACATCGCGAAGAACCTGAATCATGAAGGTAATAATTTTCTCTACATGATGATTGACACAGAATAGAGTAACAGAAACATGTTCGTAACCATTTTCGATGTCGGTATAGGCGCCATAAAAATCCAATTCTTCTTGTATAGAATACGACTTCAATTTCGACGTACCACTCAAAAGCAATTTGCTCAAGGCACTTACTTGGCCCTTTTTCTTACTGTACAAGCTTCCACATTTGAAGTAAAAGGCGACGCGAACAAGTTCTTCATGTTCTTTTGCTTCGTACAGCTGTACCCCATTCGGTAAAACGGTTGTATTAAATGAAAACTTTGGAAGGGCACTTGGTATGATGGTATCAGGAACTAATGTTCTGTTAATCATGTTTTTGCTTTATAAACTAAGGTGGAACAATTGCTTTCTTGAAAAAGCTGATTCGCTAAAGTATGGATGGATTGAGGACTGGTGGCCAAAAATGCGGCCTCTTCTGTATTTATTTTATTCGTGTCGCCTAAGTGGGTGAATAATGCCAGGTTCATAGCCTTGTTTAATACATCTAACTCCATGTATTTCAATACAGTAAGCTTCTTGTTCACCACTTTTTGCCATTCACGGAGCTCAGGAATTTCATTTTTGAAAGCGGTCAACTCTTCCCAAATGGCAGATTCCGCCATCTTGGGGTCAATTCCTGGGAAAATTCTTCCACTAACGATAAACAAACCCCGGTCTAAGCTCTCCGTAGAATATGCAGCGATATCTGCGAAGAGTTGTTGTTCCTTGACCAATTTCTGGTGAAGGCGGGAAGAGGCTGAAGCACCCAGCATGTCCGACAATAAATCTAGCGAGTAGAAGTCATCATCTGAACGGGCTCCACAATGAAAGCCTAATGAAATACTAGTCATTGGAACTTCTTTGTCTACTTCTAAGCGGCGAGGTTCCGTCTGTAAGGGTTCTTGTGGGTAGGTGTTTTTGTTAATTTCTCCCTCTGGAATTTCTCCAAACCACTTAGTAACCAATTCTTTACATGATTTGAAGGAAACATTTCCTGCCACAACCAGAATCGCATTGCTTGGATTATAAAAACGCTTATAAAATGAATCGGCTTCAACTAAGGTAAAGTTTTCGATATGAGAAAGCTCCTTGCCGATTGTTGCCCAACGGTATGGATGAGTGGTATAAGCTAGTGGGCGGAAGTATAACCAAAGGTCGCCATAGGGTTGATTCAGATAGCGTTGTTTGAATTCTTCCTTCACAACACCCTGCTGAACTTCCAGGGTTTTTGGAGTAAGGTTGAGCTGGAACATGCGGTCAGACTCCAACCATAAAGCTGTTTCCAAGTTTTCTGCTGGCAAGGTCACATAATAATTAGTGATATCGTTGCTGGTAAAAGCGTTGTTTTCTCCGGAAGCTCTTTGAAGTGGCTCATCATAGCTCTCGGCATTTTTAGACCCGCCAAACATGAGGTGTTCAAATAGATGTGCAATTCCAGTGAGGGATTCGTTTTCGTCTCGAGCCCCAACGTTATAAAGAATATTGACAACAGCTAATGGTGTTTTTTCATCCAAATGATGAATTACTTTTAGACCATTAGCAAGAGTGAATGTGTCGTATGCAAGCATCCTGCGAAATTACTATCTTCTTCAAGCTTTTAGGTGCGAAATAAAAAATACGGGGCATCGTTTACATTGTCGTAATTTTGTAGCGTGAATAAAAGAAATAATAACAGCGGTGGGAAGTTCTCTGGCAAGAGAGGTTCATCTAAAAATGATTCCTTCCGCAAGGACAATGACCGAAGGGATTCGGACAGACCATCGAGAGGCAGAAGCAAGGACGGGGATTCATTTCGCTCGGATAAAAGAAACGAAAACAGTGATGACCGCGGTGCTTTCAAACGAGGCCCACGGAGTTTTGATTCCAATAGAGATGGCGAAAAAAGATCTTATAGCGGCCCAAGAGGGAACGACAAAGGAGGAGATCGCCGTGGAAGAGGTAAAGATTTCCGCTCTGGAGACAAACGTGATGACCGTCGTAGTGGAGGATTCCGCGACAATAAAAGTGATGACCGTCGTAGTGGAGGATTCCGTGAGTACAAAAGTGAAGACCGTCGTTCTGGAGAGAAACGCGAGTACAAAAGTGAAGATCGCCGTGGTGGAGGATTCCGCGATAACAAAAGCGATGACCGCCGAAGTGGAGGGTTTCGTGATAATAAACGTGACGACAGAAGTGATGATCGCGGAGAAAAACGACCGTATAAACGCGGAGAAAACGAAAAATACAGCGGTCCAAGAAAAAGTGGATCTGACAGAAACTCCCGCAGCGACGATAGCCGTGGACGTGGAGGGTATGATAAGAATAAATTTAGCGACAGAAGAGATTCACGTGGGTCAAACGACCGCAAAGGTCCTGATGAAAGGCGCAGACCGCGGACCCGTCAAGCCAATGAGAAAGATCAAAAAATGCTCGGCGATTGGCGGAGTGAGAGACCAGCTTCCGAAGAAAGAAAAGAAGGAAAGTACCGCAAAGAAGTAGAGAGCATTACGGAAGAAACGCGCCTGAACAAATTTCTTGCGAACTCAGGTCTATGCTCACGAAGAGATGCCGATGATTTTATTGAAAACGGCGCCGTATCCATCAATGGTGAAATCATCAAAGAATTAGGTTCTAAGGTTATGCCAGGAGATGAGGTGCGCTTCAAAGGCCGCTTGATTCTTCCTGAAAAACCAGTTTATATCTTAATGAACAAACCCAAAGATTGTATCACGAGTTCGGATGATCCGGAAGGACGCCGCACGGTACTTGACATCATTGGCGATAATGTTCCACAGCGCATATTCCCAGTTGGACGATTGGATAGAAATACCACCGGAGTTCTATTACTAACCAATGATGGAGATTTAGCGCAGAAACTGACCCATCCATCCTTTGGCGTCCATAAAATTTATAAGGCAGAGTTAGACAAACCAATGCCGCCAGCGGACGTTGAAAAACTATTAGCTGGTATTGAGCTCGAAGACGGCTTTATCAAGCCGGATGAAGTGGCTTATGTAGATGAGACCAAACAAGTTATAGGCGTTGAGATCCATTCAGGTAAAAATCATATTGTTCATCGCATGTTCAACTCTCTTGGTTATCAAGTCGATAAATTGGACCGTGTTTCTTTCGCTGGACTGTCGAAAGACGGCTTGAAAAGAGGAGAAATTCGTCAGCTTACCGAAAAGGAAATGCTTACCATTCGTAAGTCGTCAGGTAAACAAAAAGCTTAGCTAGTTTGCACTTTTAGCACGGAATTATAGATAGCCTCGTACTGAAGTAGCACCTCATTGATGTCGAATTTATGAGAATGTTTCAGTGCGTTGGCTTTGAATTGAGCCAACCTTTCGTCATCGCCAAGAATGTATAAGGCGTTTTTAGCCATGTCTTCTACGTCACCAATATTCGAATTAAACCCAGTAAATCCGTGCTCATTCAGTTCTGGAATTCCTCCGCTATTGGTAGAAATTACTGGAACCTGACAAGCCATTGCTTCCAAGGCGGCTAGTCCGAAACTTTCTGATTCTGATGGAAGTATGAATAAATCGCAGACGGAAAGAATCTCTTCGACCATTTCTTGTTTCCCTAAGAAGGTCACTCGATCGCAGATGTCCAGCTCACGGCAGATTTTTTCAATATTCATCCGTTCTGGTCCGTCGCCGATTAGCAAAAGTTTTGCAGGAAGGTTTTCTAGAACACGGTTGAAGACATAGATTACATCCTCTACACGTTTCACTTTTCTAAAATTCGAAGTATGCACCAAGATGCGCTCTCCTTGCGGAGCTATCGCTTTTTTGAAATGCTCTTTGGGTTTTTTACTGAAGCGGGTGAAGTCAATAAAATTCGGAACCACTTGAATTTCTTTATCGATATGAAAAAATTGGTAGGTCTGTTCTTTTAGACTTTCTGAAACACTTGTTACCGCATCCGACTCATTGATAGAGTAGGATACAACCGGCTCGTAAGTGGCATCTTTCCCAACGAGTGTAATATCCGTTCCGTGCAAGGTGGTTACAACGGAAATATGTTTTCCTTTTTTTGCTAAAATCTGTTTGGCCATGATGGCTGCAGAAGCATGCGGAATGGCATAATGCACATGGAGTACATCAAGGTTTGCAAATAATGATATGTCAACTAGCTTGCTAGCTAGGGCAGTTTCATATGGTGGGTATTCAAAGAGCGGATAATTGCTGACGGATACCTCATGGTAAAAAAGGTTTTCTGAGAAAAACTCTAAGCGGGCGGGTCGAGAATAGGAAATGAAGTGAACTTGATGTCCTTTTTCAGCTAACGCTTTCCCTAATTCAGTAGCAACTACGCCACTTCCTCCAAATGTCGGATAACAAACAATCCCAATGTTTAGCATATATAGATTTAAACTTAACGCTTTTTAAAATAGTTTTGTTCAATGGAAAACATCCTCAACGATGATTATTTTATGAAGCAAGCACTCAAGCTAGCCGAAAGGGCTTTCGAAGAAGATGAAATCCCAGTTGGCGCCCTAGTGGTTTGCGAAAACAAAATAATTGGCAAAGGTTATAACCAAACAGAACGACTTACCGATGTTACGGCACATGCAGAAATGTTGGCTTTAACTTCCGCGTTTTCTGCACTGAATTCTAAATACCTCAAAGAGTGTACCCTCTATGTGAGCCTCGAACCCTGCGTGATGTGCGCTGGGGCATTATTCTGGTCGCAAATAGGAAGAATCGTTTTTGGGGCTTCAGATGAAAAGCGTGGATACCAAAGAATAAACAGCTCAATTATTCACCCAAAAACAGAGGTAATTGGTGGTGTTCTGGCCGAAGAATCTCAGTTATTAATGCGAAACTTTTTTCAGTTAAAAAGGATATAGGCCCTTCAAAACATGACAGTTTGGCCTTACAGATTCTTTTCCACACTGATTGCAGGATAAACCTTATTTTTGCTTTTTAAAGCGATCTTTTGAATTTCAACGATTTTCCATTTACTGATAAACTTTTAGATGGCTTAGATGCCATGGGCTTTGAAAAGGCAACGCCAATTCAAGAACAAGCCATTCCTCTCATTATGGAGGGAAAAGACCTCATCGCCTGTGCACAAACGGGAACGGGTAAAACGGCCGCATACCTATTGCCGGTACTAAACCGACTAACCGAAAACGAAAGCAATAAAGTTCGAGCGCTTATTATTGCGCCAACGCGCGAATTGGCTCAACAAATTGACCAACAGGTTGAGGGCTTTGCTTATTTCCTAGGAGTTAGTTCTATCCCTGTTTTTGGTGGAGGTGACGGCGCAGCTTTCGAACAGCAAAGACGGGCCTTCGAAACCGGAGCAGATTTGGTAATTGCTACCCCTGGGCGGTTGATTTCTCATTTGATTTCGGGAAGCATCGACATGAGTGGATTGGAATATTTAATCCTCGATGAAGCGGATCGTATGTTGGATATGGGTTTTAATGAAGACATTATTCGTATCATTCAAAAATTACCAGAAACGCGACAAACGCTTTTGTTCTCCGCTACTATGCCTCCGCGTATTCGCGACTTGTCATCAAAAATTTTAAAGAATCCAGTAGAAATTAGCATCGCCATCTCTAAGCCGGCCGCCAATATTGTGCAGCAAGCTTATTTGGCTTACGACACTCAAAAAACCGCATTGCTTCAGAAGATTTTGAGCAGCTCAGATTTCCAGAGCGCCATTATTTTCACATCAACCAAAGACAAAGCGAAATCACTCGAAAAGGAGATGATTAAGTCGAAATTCGAAGCCCGTGGAATTCACTCTGACCTCGAACAAAATCAAAGGGACGAAGTCATGCTTGCTTTTAGAAACAAACAGCTCAAGTTTCTTATTGGTACTGATATAGTTTCCCGTGGAATTGATGTGGACGGAATCGAATTGGTGGTGAATTACGACGTGCCACCAGATCCGGAAGATTATATCCATAGAATCGGACGTACCGCACGTGCCGAAAGAAACGGCATTGCCATTACGTTTATCTCCGACAAAGACGGTCATAAATTCAAAAAGATTGAAGACCTCATTGAAAAGGAAATCCCTAAATTCAATGTTCCACCGAGCATTGGCGAATCGCCAGAGTACAAAACTAAGCCTATGGGCGGTGGTGGAGGTAGAGGCCGTGGAGGATTTAAAGGAAAAGGCAAACCTTCAGGTCGCCGTTAGTTCGAATCTTCTTCCTCGTTTCTTCGCGCCCACTCTTTTTCTGCGTTTCGTCGAGCCCATTCTTCTTGGTCACTTCGTCTAGCTAGCTCTTCTACTTGACGGAATTTGTACGCGCGAACCAATGCAATTTCTCGGTAGTCGATATGCTCGGGTGCCCGGTCTTTGATATCTGAAAGCATGCCTGCTCCAATCTCATCGATAATCTCATTGATGATACGGTAGTGTTCTGAGTCGACAAGTTCGTCTGGATCAATACTCCCATCATAAACAAAGCCTTCGAGATGTTTGAAAATCGTGGCTGATTTTAGCCCGGTCTGCTGGGCAATTTCATCAGGGTTCAATCCTGTTTTGAAGAGCCGGAAAGATTCAGGTGCTTTGGCAGAGTTCCTAGCTTTGATCAAGCCTTCCTTGGCCGATTCAACAATCTGATCTTGGGATGCTTTGCGAATGATGCGTAAAATTGCAGCACCATATTTTTCCACTTTTACCTCGCCAAGACCGGTAATCTGGAGGAGGCTATGTGAAGTATATGGGCGTTTTTCTACCAGCTCTTTTAAGGTGGCATCGTTGAATATGATATAAGCCGGTAAATCCTCGCTTTTTGCTAATTCTTTGCGCCAGGCTTTAAGTTCGCTTTCTAATTCATTATTCGATTCCTCTGAATAGTTGGATGCGCGCGATGTGGATTCAACTTGCTTGAAGGTCGCATCCATTCCTTGTTTCCATTGTACCCCAAGGTGGGTAAGCCGAATGTCTCCTCGGTATTCTGAGACGAGCTGTTTTTGCACGAGTGCGTCTAGTTGTTTTTCCCAGTATTCTTTATCATGTTCTCTTCCAAACCCTTTTAGTGGATGCAATTGGAGGCTTCCTGGCAAGCGGAGGCTGTTTCTATCCGTGACAAATGCGAAGAGGGTTGCTTTTGTGCATTTAACGCGCATGATGGCGATAGCCTGAAGCAACTGTTTTAAATCCTGTTCGTTTTCCTCATGATGGGGCGTAGCGGCCATCAAACAATTGTCGCAATGCCCACAGTTTTCTGGTGCCTTTTCATCGAAGTAGTTGAGAATGAGTTTTCGTCTGCATTCAGAAGTTTCGGCGAAGGCAGCCATCTCGTTGAGCTTCTTCAGCATCTGGTCTTGATGGGATTTGTCCTCTCCATTATAGATGAAATAACGAAGCCGGTTTAAATCTCCCGAACTATACAGTAGCAGCAAATCGCTCGGCATTCCATCTCTACCAGCGCGACCCGTTTCTTGGTAATAGCTTTCCATATTTTTGGGCAGGTGGGCGTGAACCACATAGCGCACATTCGGCTTATCCACCCCCATCCCAAAGGCTATTGTGGCAACCATAATTTTTATCTCGTCTTTTTTGAATTGGTCTTGGCGAAGCGTCCGCTGATTTTTGTCTAAGCCCGCATGATACGACAGGGCATTATAGCCAAGCTGCTGAAGTGCTTGCGCGGTTTGATCCGTTTCTTTTCTGGAAAAACAGTAAACAATTCCGGTTTCCTCTTTTCTCGATTGCAAGTACATATCGAGCTGTTGAATGAAATTGCTTCGCTGCAGTGCCTTATAAAACAGGTTGGGCCGATTGAAACTACTCAGAAACACATTCGATTTCGGAAGCCCTAGTCGGGTTAAGATATCCGCACGGGTTCGTATATCGGCCGTGGCGGTTAAGGCAATGATGGGTGTTTTTGGAAAATGCTGACGAAGTTGGCCTAGGGAAAGATAGTCTTCTCGAAAATCATGACCCCAATGTGAGATACAATGCGCCTCGTCGATAGCAATAAGCGATAAGGGCCGCTTTTTTAATTCGTTGACGAAGGGTGCTGAAGAGAGAAAGAGTCGCTCAGGACTTAAGTAAAGAAGCTTTAAGCTACCGTTGTGAAAGTCGGACATGGTCGCTTGCTTTTCCGCTTCACTCATATTCGAATGATAGGAACGTGCATTAACCCCCTGATCTCTTAAGGCGTCGACCTGATCTTTCATTAAAGCAATGAGCGGAGAAATCACCACACTAATGCCGTCGAAAACCAGGGCTGGCAGCTGGTAGCACAAAGACTTACCTGCGCCCGTCGGCATTATCGCTAACGCATCCTGACCTTTTAATACATGATGGATGATTTCTTCCTGTTTGCCGCGGAATTCGGAATACCCAAAAACCCGCTTCAATATTTCCCGCTCTCTTGCCATGTCATCAAATTCTATGGAACAAAGATGAGACGGCAAAAAGGATAGACTCCTATGTTAAGCGTTTATAAACGTTTATAAATGTTTAATCGGTTTTCTTCTTCTTTCGGATGATGTATTCCGGACGGTTGCGGACCTCATCAAAGATATTTCCAAGGTATTCGCCCAAAACGCCAATGGTAACAAGTTGCACGCCACCAAAGAGAATCATGGTTAGAATAGTAGATGCCCAACCAGGAACTTCATCGAGATTGCCACTGAACTTTTCGTAAAACACTTTAACGGCTAAAATTAACCCGATCGAAAGGGCTGTTATTCCTAGGGTTATGGCGAGCTTGAGGGGTTTTTTGGAAAAATAGAACATGCCGGTGGAGGCTAGTCCGATGAGTTTTTTGATGCTGTATTTGGTTTCCCCTTCTGCACGGCCAGGTCGGTTATAATAGAAGGGTACTTGAGTGAAACCCATCCATGCAATGATGCCGCGCACATATTTATTCTTCTCATCAAACTTCTTGTAAGCGTCGATTACATCGCGATCGAGCAGGCGGAAGTCACCGGAGTCGAGGGGTAGTTCTACATCCGACATATAATTCACCATCCGGTAGAAGAAGTGGTAGCCCATCTTTTTAAAGAAGCCAACACCTTCGCGGTTTTGACGCACACAATACACCACATTGCAACTGCTATCGAAATAGGTTTTGATGATATCTGGGAATAGCTCTGGAGGATCTTGTAAATCGGCATCTATAATAATTGCTAGATCTCCTTCGCATTCATTCAGCCCTGCAGAAACGGCAGGCTGATGACCAAAGTTGCGGCTGAAGGAAAGCACCTTCACGTTTTCGTTTGAATCTGACTTCTCCGCTAAGATTGACACGGTTTTGTCTTTACTTCCATCATCAATAAACAAAACTTCATAAGCGTAATTGTTTCCTTCCAATACAGCCAAAAGGCGGTCGTAGGTCATGCCAATAACAGCCTCCTCGTTATAGCAAGGAACAATGATGGAAAGTTTAAATTTATCGCGACTAAAACTCATTTTGTTTTCTCTAATACAATGGCGCCGAATCGTTGATCTTTCGACACAAACTGATTTACCATCTGGTAGTTGCCGTTGTTAATTTGAACGATTGAATTAACGGCCTTTTTGAAATCGTGGTCTTGCAAATAATCGGCACGAACTTGTTCCGAAGGAGTAGGGAAATCCATACGCAAAGAATAATGCGATTCAATTATCAGCAAAGAACCGATTGGCGCATTGGCGATTTTCGTGCTGTCCATACTTTCCATATGTGTGGGCAAATGTCCGGCTTGCTTATCGAAATAGTAAGGAACGACCGTATGGTTGGTGAACAGGGTCGCGTCATCTTTATTCTGTTTGACAATCCATTTTACCATGGAGTTGATGGCCATGTCTTCGGCACTCGGCTCCTTTGGTTGCATAGGAAGCATCCCAGCGATAAAGGCAATTCCTGAAAACACAAGAATTTGGGTATTCACGCTCATTTTAACGAACAAGAGACCCACGGCAATTGCACCAAGGAAGAAGAGGCTATAATCACTTTCTTCAGTCAGCACAACTCCATTATGTTCAAAGGCTGCGAACATGGCAAAGGCCCCAAGCGCGACTACCAAGGCAATCAAGTGAACCCGTGGCTTCGCTCTGCTTTTCTCCCAGGCGGACAAACCAACTGTTGCCATAACGGCCAAAACAGGTCCGATTCCATTCATATAGCGCAAGTTTGGCGAAGCACCCAAGGCGAGTGCATCCCAGTTAAAAAGGCTATGTATGAGCAGGTAGATAAATGCAGGAATAAATAAGAACCATGGATTCCGAGCAAACTTTTCTTTGATGTTTTTCTGAACCGTAGACTCAATAAGCTGGGTGCTAAATAATACCGCAAAGAGGGTAGTTACCGCTCCCCAAACTACGAAGCTCATGCGCCAAAAATGGAAGAATCCGTGGCGGGCAAATTGTTCGCTATAAAGATCGCTGGTTTCGCGACTGGAGGTCCATAGATACAGAGGGTCTCCGGTATGGATAGCTCCCCAGATATCATATAATACAGGGAAAGAGCCCATCATAAAGGCGGCCAACCAACGTTTTTGAGAGAGCAAATAGATACCGTAAGGAATGGCTACGAGGAAAAATTCTTGGCGGACGAGCGTACTAAAGGAAAGCAGCAAGCCGGCCCAGAGCCATTTTTCCTTGTAGTGGAAATAAACCGCAGCGATAAGAACTAAGCCGGAAAAACTATCCGCATAATTTCTAAAGGCAATTTCGATCCACATGGGTTGCAAAGCCAAAAGTATGGCGGCAAGCAAGGCATAACGTTTATCAAAAAAAGCGGCAGTTTTATAGGCTAGGAATGATGCCAAGCCAGCAAAGAGACAATTAAGAATGAGAATAAACTTGGTGCCTAAAAGGGCTGGAATCGCATAAACGAGTTTATACCCGGTTTTTGGCCAGTTACCTAAAATCGAGGAGGGCTTATCCCAAAATTCACCCATATTGATGAGGTGAGCAATTTCGTCGTGCTGGTAATAACCGGTCGACTTGAAAGAGTAGAGGTAATAGGCCAATGCCGCGATACCACTAATAGCTAAAGCGAGGGTGTCTTGCGGTTTTTGCGCTTGCACCAAAGGTCCTTCTGCGGTGGGTTTTTTTGCCATATTAAATTTCGTCCTGGGAGTTCATTTAGCAAGTACATGTCAGGCGCATGTACGAAGTTTCAATAATACGAAAAAGGGCTAAGACCGCATGTTTCTTTCCGTGCTTGTTCGGTGAACGGGTTAGCGGCGAGTAGGTACGCGATTTATCGCGTACTGCAAGAGTAAAGTTTTCACATCAAATTGGGTTGGTTGGATAATGGAGGGCCTCAAAGCATCAAAGTACGCGATAAATCGCGCATCTACATTTTTGTGGTTTTTGCAACTGGATAGCGCGGGTTTCTCCAGCAAATGGCTAGACCCAGTTAATCGACTACGGGTTTTTTTATAGGTTAAATAGAGGCATATTTGATTATGGCAATTATCGTCAGCAGGTATATTCAAGGTTTCAAAATTGTGTTTTTATCCGTTCTTGTCTTTTCGGGTATGACGGGGCTTCAAAACTGTGGAGAACCGGATTCACCGACCTATGAATGCACGCCAGATATTACGGTGCTTCTTCCTGAAAAGGCAGTTTCTACCTTTTTCTTTGAAGAAGGAACTTATTGGGTATATCAACGAGAAGATAGCCTTTATTCGGATTCGGTTTGGGTGACCTTGGCCAGAGAAGAGATACTACCAGTTAACACCAAAGTATTTCCTGATTTTAAAAAGGCAAAATGTTATGAATCAAAAAGCACTTTACTTAGCTCATCTAAAAATTATTTTTTCATTTCAAATGGATATATTTTACAGTTAAGAGGACCAAAAAACACGCTTTCATATTCTGAAGAAGTGTTTGTTTTATATGATGGATGGCAAAAGACGTCCCAAATTCGCTTGGACCTAATTGGAAATGAATATAGTACAGTCAATGCATATGGCGATTCTGTATACCATCAAGATTCAATCGAAGTTAATGGAAGAAATTATCTCGATATTACAATATATAAACGAAAGTCACAAAGACCGGATTATTTAAAAGAGGCATACTACGCTCCAAGTTTTGGTATGATTCGTTTTAAAGATAATAACGATGCTTGGTGGGATTTGATACGCTATAATATTGTTCAATAGTTGACTTGGGAGTTGTTAAGTACGCGATAAATCGCGTACCTACATGTTTGTGGTTTATATTATTCGTTGACGTAGAACGTTTCGGTAGTAATATATTCTGGTTGTTGGATGGACACTGTTATTCGACCAATAGATTTTTTATATTTATAAATATTAAGCATATTTGATTATGGCATTCATCGTCAGTAGGTATATTCAAGGTTTCAAAATGGTGTTTTTATCCGTTCTTGTCTTTTCGGGTATGCTGGGCCTTCAGAACTGTGGAGAACCCGATACACCGACCTATGAATGCACGCCAGATATTACGGTGCTTCTTCCTGAAAAGGTAGTTTCTACCTTTTTCTTTAAGGAAGGGTCCTATTGGATATATCAACGTGAAGATGGTGCCTATTTGGATTCTATATGGGTTTCAAAATCTAGTGTTGGGATTTACCCCGTCAATACTAAAGCACACCCTAATTTTAAAGGTAAAAAGTGTTATGAAGCAAAGCAAACTATTTTCACTTCACTCTCAGGTTATATTTTCGAGAATAATGAATACTTTATTCAGGCAGCATATCCAAAAGAAACCGATGACCAAAATGAGGAAGTATTTGTTGTTTTTGATGGCTGGAAAAAAACTCGCGACAGCAGAATTTTTTGTCAGAGAAATCAATTCGAAGGCCTTAATGATATTGGAGACTCAATATTCGAAATACAATCTCTTGTGGTTTCTGGTAAAAAATATTCAAACGTAGTGCACTATAAAAAGATAGCACCAAGGCCATATTATTTGTTGGAAGCCTATTATGCTCCCGGCTATGGGATGATTCGGACCAAAGATGAAAATGATGCTTGGTGGAATCTAGTACGCTACAATATTGTTCAATAGACCCACGAGAATCAACTACTTCTTTCGAATAGCGCTCATTAGCGATGCGCCTGTTGGTGGATTCGAAAATAATGACTTCTCGGCTCTTAACAAGGCATAGAATAGTTGGTTGATAAGTCCGCTTGGTGGTTTTAAACCGTTTTCTACCAAGGTTTTGATGTCTCCCTTATTTTTAACAAACCGCTTTCTTGCGATCAAGGCAGGCATCAAGGCAAGCGCCCAGTAACGATGACCAAGCACTTCAGTATCCATGCCGTCGAATTCAGCCGTCATCATCTTTTTATCATAACGACGTATATGACCAACTGCCTCATCATAATCACTTTTATATTGGTCGAGGGCTGGTACATTGATAAAAAGTACGCCGCCTGGTTTTAGGTGATACATGATGGATTCCAAAAATTCCTTGGTATCTGGGATATGCTCCAAAACATCAAAAAGAATAATCGCATCGTAGGCATCTTTGAACTTTGGATGATGCTCGTGAATATTGTACAGGTAGGTTGTTCCTTTAAGCCCCTGATTTAATTTGAGCGCCTCTTCATTGATATCGCATCCATCAACGGTCCAGCCGACTTTGTTTTCGAGTTGTTTTCTCACCAAGCCGTTGCCACAGCCGATTTCCATCACCTTGAGGTTTTGGTCCATAGGGAGGTAGCGGGGTGCGAATTTTAAGAAGGCGTCGATTCTCGACTTAAACCAAAAGTGATTTTCATTGGCAATTGCATACCAATCAAAGGGAAAATCATCAGGGGAAACATTGGATAAAATCTCCATTTTTTCAAACAATAGCGGGCTGTCAAAGGTTTCAAATGTAGGGCATTTTATGCGTCGGTTAAAATGCTTAATTTTGAAAGTCGAAAATTTAAACCCTTAGATATATGTCATTCGAACAACCTAAATTACCTTATGATTTTAATGCACTCGAGCCTCATATCGATGCACGTACTATGGAAATTCATTACGGCAAGCACCATGCGGCTTACGTGAACAACCTGAACGGAGCGATTGAAGGAACCGATGCTGCAGGAAAGTCTTTGGAAGATATCATGAAGAACATTTCAACCTATCCGGCCGCTGTAAGAAATAACGGAGGAGGACATTGGAATCACTCTTTATTCTGGACTGTCATGTCGCCAAACGGTGGCGGTCAGCCTTCTGGTGCTTTGGCCGAAGCGATCAATAGCGACCTTGGTGGATTTGATGCTTTCAAAGATGCGTTCAGCAAAGCAGCAGCAACCCGTTTCGGTTCTGGCTGGGCTTGGTTATGTGTAGAAGGTGGAAAGTTGAAAGTTTGTTCAACGGCCAACCAAGATAATCCTTTGATGGATGTAGTAAGCGATTGCAACGGAACACCAATTCTAGGATTGGACGTTTGGGAGCATGCCTATTATTTGAACTACCAAAACCGTCGTCCTGATTATGTTTCTGCGTTTTTTAACGTGATTAACTGGGAAGAAGTAAGTCGCCGCTACCAAGCAGCACTTTAATAGTATTTAAACCAAAAAAGAGAAAGCCGGCATTTGTCGGCTTTTTTTTGCCTTGCATGGTAAATAACTTGGTGGTGTAAGTCCACCATGAGGGTTTATAGTCACCAACCATTAGCGAAGTGCAAGGGTGTCCATTGTGAGGTGGAATCTGAAGGAAGCTTTTAGCACATCTCTGCACCGAGGACCATGAATCTTATTAAGGTATGTCTTCCTATTGGATTATTATCAAAAGGTGAGAGAGGTAAACTATAGAACATTACCTACGGTTGTGTGAGAGGACAGATTGCGAAAATTCTTTTTCGCTATCTTCCTAATCGATTTCAGACAACTATTGCGCGCTGTTATTCGACAAAATAAGTAGAGGGAAGGGAGAGCATTTGCCTACAGGCCGCAGCCTCTCTTTCATTTCCTTGGTCTAATGTTTACATTTGTTTGAGCCAGCCCTATGAAAAAAGTCATTTATCTCCTGTTGGGTGCCGTCGTATTTATTGCGGCATGCAAGAAGGAACAAGCCTTTTCGCGCTTTAGCAGCAACCTGCTTTTGCCTCTTCTTCATACCGAATTAGATCTTAGTAATGTCATTTCCGACAGCATTTTAGTGCCCGATGCAAATGGTGCTTTGCGCTTGGTATCGTCGTATGATATGTACCGTGGCCGACTTTCTGACCTTTTAATTGTGCCAGACACCGAGCGGGTTAATACCTTGTCACTTAAAACCCTACGCTTAGCGGACCAGACTCAAACTCAGGTAGTTCCTCTCTTTTTGATCTTTCCACAGGCCACCGCGTTGAATGGTCAGACTGTTCCAATTCCTGCTACTACGAACAGCGGTCTTGGGGCGATACCAGTAGATGCAGCTGATTTTTTCCAGGAAGCCACATTTAATTCAGGAACGATGGAAATTACCATTACAAACGGCTACCCTGTTGAAATTAGCACCTTAATTTTTCGCTTAAGCAATGTAGTAGGGGGCACCACCATCCAAACAGATACATTCAAGAACATTTTACCAGGCACGTCAAAAACAAAAGTGATAGACGTATCGGGCAAGAAGCTCTATTCAAAGATGGAGGCGACACCAATTTTGGTGGAAACCGCAGCATCTAGTGGCTCTGTCCTTATCAATCAGTTTGCGATAACGAGCATTCAGTTTTCCGTGAAAGACCTGAAGCCACAAAGTGCCATTGCCCGTTTTCCGGCGCAGAGCATCCTTTCAGCGGATGAAACCGTGGTGTATTATTTTGGTCAGGCGCAGCTCAAAAAGCTTAAAGTGAGCAAGGGGAAAGTGAGCTTTCACGTGGTGAGTACCATTGAGGAACAAATGCAGGTTGATTACCGAATTCCGTACGCTTTGCGAAACGGACAATCATTCAAGCAAACCTTTACCGTACCTGCAGCACCGCCAGGAGGGACGGCAGATTTTAAGATTGAGTATGATATTTCGGGCTATGAAATTGATTTACGAGGGAAAGACCCGAATGTAAAAGACACGGTTAATTCCTTTTATAATATCTTGGATGTAACCATTGATTCGTCTGGTATTGAGCGAAACATTTCACTAGGTGATAGTATCTTCTTGTATTTGGGTCTCTTGGATTTAGAGCCAGAATATGCTGAAGGATATTTTGGTTCTGAGCTGTTTGAAGTGGGCCCAGAAACGGTAGATGTTGATTTCTTCGCCGGCCTAAATGGAGGGATAGATTTTGAAGACCTCAATTTCAATATCATTCTAGAAAACGGTATAGGAGCCGAAGCAGAAGCGACCATCAATCAGCTGACATCACGAAATACACAAAAAGGAACCACCGTGCAACTTGCTGGAGTTGGGGTAACAGGACCACATTCGTTACCCCCCGCGACATATCCGCCATTAAAACCATCCATAACAAGCATTAATATTAATAAAGGGAACTCGAATATCAAGCCCTTTATTGAGCAGCTACCGAATAAGATGGACTACCATATATCCATAAAAACAAACCCGAATGGCAATGTCAATAACTTCAAGGATTTTGCAACGGGCGAGTCGGAATTAGCGGCGAAGTTGGAGGTGGACATGCCTATGAGCCTCAAAACAAATGGGCTAACGCTTGTGGATACCGTAAATTTTGATCTGTCGGTATCAGCCAATTCGAATAATATCATCGAAGGAAATTTGAATATTGTTGCCGATAATGGATTCCCATTTGATGTTGACCTCCAGCTCTACTTGTTGGATGGAAACGGAAGCATTATCGACTCACTTGTAGGGATAAACAATAACCGCATTCAGGCAGCCCCAGCGGATGGAAATAATCGGGTAACGGAAGCTTTGCGTTCCGTGGTTATTGCCAGGGCGGATCAAGCGAAGATGGCCAAACTTCGGGCTACCAAGAAAATATTGATAAAAGCTACCGTGCAGACCCCAACAGGAAATACCAACTATTGGAAAATGTACAGTGATTATGGATTTAAAATAAGTTTGACCGGTGACTTCATCTATGACCAGAACTATTAAAACCCTCCTTCTTTTGGCCCTGCCGTTGAGCACCTTGGCCCAACAAGACAGTCTGTGGAATAAGTTTCCTAATTTCTTTGACCACCCTTTTAGGAGTGTGAAGGCGAAGTCAATGGTCGCTGTGGAAGGTAGCTATTATGTTGATGCCAGCACGGCGAATAATTCCTTGCTATGGAAGCTTGCCCGACGCCAAGAGTTGAGTAATGAGTTGATCGCAGAAAATGCGGACCGTACCAATGTTAAGAATATGATAGGGATAGATAATCGCTATTCGCTAACCTATTATAATTTGAACAAGGGGTTTTTGAAGAAAGACAGCCTGCACTACCTTATACGTTATGGATTTAATGATCATGCCGGGGCTAGTTATTCAGATGACTTCTTTCGTCTGATAGGGCAAGGAAACGCCTATTTCGAAGGAGATACCGCTGACGGAAATGGCCTAGTATTCAAAAGATCTCGATATGATTATATCGACTTTGGTTTAATTAAGTTCTTTCCAAATCGCTCAAACCTGAGTGTATCCGTTGGTGTTGCTAGAGGCATAAGGATGATAGATCTGGATGGCCGCCGTTTTTCTGTGTATACTGCTCCTTATGGCACGAGTACCGACTGGGATATTGACCTTACAGCTCGACTTACTCCAGGTGACCAACAAGGATTTGGCAATGTACATGGTATGGGAATGCAAATAAGTATAGATTACAAAGGACTTCTTGGTCCTGATGGTGCTTATGCTGTCGGAGTAAGAAACTTGGGTTTTATTTCATGGAAAGGCACCCAGTATACCAAAACAGCCAAGTTTAATTATGATGGCTGGTATGTACCAGACTTTGAAGTATTCCAAGACCCAGATGCTGGAAGAAATGCGTATGACAGTATTGCTTCAGAATTTCAACCAGACTCTACTGGCTTCAAGTCGACCGAAATGCTACCGAGCCTAATTTATGCCGAATATTCCATGCGTTTAAACGGAAAGCAGTCGCTGACTTTCCGTTTTGATAAAGTGATGAACACACCTATGATTCCTCGCTTTTCACTAGGCTATACCTACTTCTTTGGAGATTTTTATGGAACCAGCAGCATCATGACTGGCGGATATAGTCGCCTAAATGTCAGTCAGGAATTAGGCTATCAAAAAGGAAAGCACTTTGTCAAAGCACTATTCTATGGGCTTCAAGCTTGGGCCACACCGCATAAAGCTGGGGGCTTAGGAGGAGGACTAGGCTATACCTATTCATTTTAAGGAGTCGCAGCCTTTATTCTTGATCCGCCATGGCGTTCGAAACGTTTGTTTTGTGGGTTTCCATAATAGGTAATGGTTGAGGCACCATTGGCTTCAACCACCAGTTTTTGCAAGGCTTTTACTGCAACCTTTGTTCCTCCATTGGCCTCCAGTCGAAGTTCTTCGGCAACCAAGTCTTCTAGCTGAAAATCGCCCCCTCCATTTAGCTCGAGCGTAGCCGTTTCACATGACCCGGAGAGGCGACAAGTATTTAGTCCATTGGCTTCAAGTATAAAATCATCGGCTTTTATTTCTCCATTGAGAGTCGCCGCACCGTTTAGTTCTGCCCGGAAAGAGTGTTGGCCTTTAAACTGTACCGACACCGTGGTACCGCCATTCACCTCAATTTTCTTCAAATAGGGCATGCCAATATGCAATATTCCGGAGGCACGACCGACTTCGAGTGGGTCCATGAAGATGCGCAACTCATCCCCTCTTTCACTGAATTCGGGAGTGTAGTTGGCACCTTTTTCCGTATAAATTTGATAGTTGGCACTCTGGAATAACACTACTTCTGGTACCCCGGACACATTGATTTCACTGAAATTATCATACTGGTAAGATATGCCTTCATGCGTGTTCGAGATCTTGTTTTGATTAACTTTTAATCCCTCTCTAGTCATAATGAAGGCCTTACCTTCTAATCGGCTTTTATGCAAATAGCCCTTGGTGTTGACATGACTTAAAAATGTGGAAGTATTGTTTCCAAAAACCACCACGGTACCAATTGGCACGTAGAGCGAGTACTCAAGACTTTGGTTTTTCCATACGTCCGTTTCGGATACTTCATAATAGGGGTTGAACAAAAGGGTATTCCCCGTGACGCTTAACTCATTTTTCACGCGGGATGCAAGTTCAGCAGCTTGTTCGTAGGTTTTTCCATTCGAATGTCGTTCTTCTTTTAGTGTGGTTTCAGATAAGTTGCTTACAAGAATATTGAGTTTCACCGGACGTTTCAGAACGCCATTTTCTTTAGCATAGATTCCGCGAATCCCTTTGCGGTGACCAAATTCAATAATGAATTTTTTTTCACCATATACCGCGGTATTGGTGGATTGGATAAAGAGGGTGTCTTGTTTCGGAATGCTTTGTTCCTGTGTGAGTATCGCATGATCTCTCCACGAATCGGAAAGGGTGAAGACCATTGCAATGACTCCAATTAAAGATACAACCCATAGTGCTCCAATGGTTTTTCCAATCCAACGGTTTGAATCGCTTATTCCGAGGAGCAATCGTAGCCCAACGAAAAGTAGTCCAATGAGCGGAAGGACAAATAAGCCCCCGAGAGCAAAGGAATAGAGCAAAGCAATTCCTTCTGATTCAAATAATTGGTCGAAGAAGGGAAAGAAGGGGGTTCTCCAGAAATCAACGAGAAATCCAAAATACGCAAAGCCCATAAACACTAGGAAAAAGAGAATACCAGCAACGAGCACAAGTCCAAGCACTCTTAAAAAGATCTTTACCCCGACACCTATGGCGCCACCTACCACCCGTGTAGCGCCTTGTGCCGCCGAACGCGCGGTATTGGCTACTTTTCCGCCATCAAAATCTTTTCTGAAGCGGTTAAATTCTTCGCGAACGGTTTTTTCAATATTATCAATCGTTACATTTTCCCCCTTCATCTCTAAACGTTCAGAAGGGGTTTTTGCCTCCGGGATGATGGCCCACAGAATTAGATAAAGGATTAGACCGGTACCAAAAGTGAAGAATGCAAATAGAAAGCCCACGCGGAGCCAGATGGGGTCAATATCGAAATAGGAGCCCAAACCAGTACAAACCCCGCCCATTATTTTATTTTCACCATCCCGGTAGAGGAGGCGTTTGCCGCTTTTGGCAGAAGTATATTCATAGGAATCTTCCCCGTCTTCTTGGTCGATTTCAGCAGGGTCACCCATCTGACTTACGATGTATTTTACGCGGTCGAGGTTCACAGCCCCCTGTATGCCAGGGTCTCTAGAGAGCATTTCCGCAATACGGCTCTCGATGTCTGATAGAATTTCATCTACTCCATCTTGTCCCTTGAAATGAGTGCGTAGCTTTCGCAAATAGGCGTCGAGGTATTGAAATGCGTCTTCCTCAATTTGAAAAACGAGTCCTTGGATATTGATGCTGATAATTCGGTTCATGATTATAGTTTTATACCTGTTGCCTTTTCAACCGCTTGGTTCAATTCCGACCAGGTATTGTGTAAGTCTTTGAGAAATGTTTCGCCTAATGGCGTGATAGAATAGTATTTTCTGGGTGGCCCTTGTGTGCTTTCTTCCCAGCGATACTGAAGAAGTCCGGCATTTTTTAGGCGGGTGAGTATCGGGTATAAAGTGCCTTCAACCACGATAAGCCGAGACTCCTTAAGTTTTTCGATAATCACCGAAGCGTATATCTCCTCCTGCGCAATGATTCCTAGAATACAGTATTCTAAGATTCCTTTTCGCATTTGAGACTGTGTGTTTTCTACCTTCACAATACAAAGATATGGCTATTGGAAGGTATTATGCAATACATAGTACTATTTTTTTTATTCTGGGAAAGATTTTGCATGCTACGTTCGTTGGTGGCAAAGGGGTGGTATTGGATTTTGGTTGAGGGGGTTGTGTGTTCAGAAGCGCCTCCTCTCGAAAGGCACGAAGGGACTAAAAATTGAAAAAAGCCAATATTCCATGTCGAAACATTCTTTTTAATGAACAGGGAAGCCCATTTTGTCAATTGGATTTAGGAAATGACCAATTCGTGTTAAAGAATGCAAATTGTGCTAAGGAAAACGCTTGCTATCAGCGGATTTGCCGGCATACATTTGCACCTCAGTTAAAAGAAAATACACAAATGTTAAAACTAAAAGTACTCCTCCTACTGGCGCTTCCTATGTTTACCATGGGCCAAACGCCAGTGAAATTGTCGCTCGATAGCGGGTTTCAAAATTTTCCTTCTCGTGAGCCTGATTTCAACTATTCTATCATTTTTCCATTACGTGCTGACGTGCTCAATGCTAATCCTCAAACATTCACGCCTTCGCTCAACAATCGCTTTTACATGTCTCTCTTTGGTCCACGTTATAAATCTGTGAGTACCTCCAATGTGGGATATTATGATTTTCATATCGGACAAGACATTAACCCGATTTTGACCTATGGTAATACCGCGTATGATGAGAACAATCTGCCACCAGCAATTTGTGCTTGTGCAGGTGTCGTAGATGAGATCGTAGATGGTCCTGACTCTGTGATGGAAGAAAGTGGAACGGGTCGCTATTTGACCGTTAAATGTAATGATACGTTCGCCGTGAGTGGATGGGGTAAAGTGCTTTTGGCATACCGTCATCTTGGCTCAATCTATGGAAACTGGCAAGAAGGGGATTCTATCTTTCAATATGATACTGTTGGTATTGTAGGACAATCCGGCCATACTGAAACCAATCACCTACACTATAGTCTGCAGAAGAGGGTAAATAATCATACTCAAAACGTACATACCATGCGGGTGATGAATCCAAATGCAGCGCCTCATCTCTACACAAAGATGAATACGGAAGTGGAAATTCATCAATTGGGCTATTGGGCGGATAGTGCGGCCTTCCGAATTGTGATTCCTCAGAACATGTTAGCAACTAAACGCATCACCGTCTCGTACCCAGGAGAATTTAGTCGCGAATACGATTTTGAAGATATGGCAGATTATGATACAGATGTTCGAGATCAGAATGATTTTATCGCAGGATTGGCCTTCTATGCTTATCCATTAAACCACTTTCAAACAGCCAACTACCGCTACGAGGATAAGAAAGATGAGATGCCATCAGCCTATCCGGCAAGTCCCGCTCGTGGAAATGGAAACTATTACCCAATACCGAATGAAGGACTGTTCAATACCCCAGCATATGTATTGGATGTGGTGGTGACAGATCTTCCTGATGAGTATGATATTTCTAGTTTAGAGCTGAGCATACTTTCCATCCATGGACAAGAATTAAGTACAAATGGAATCGTGTATAATGAAGCGCCAGTGGTAGCAATTGATGGTCCAGTAAACGGTTTATCCATACAGGGAAATGCCGGTGTTTCTATTACCGCAACCGCCTCGGATCTTGACGGAAGCATTGCTAAACTTGAATTCTATATAAATAATGTGAAAGTTGGTGAAGATGTATCATCACCTTATGCCTATCAGTTTGCGCCGTCGGCTTATGGTGTTCATCAATTGGAAGTGAAAGCCATTGATGATTTAGGAAAATCAACGAGCGCCTATTCTTCGTTTAGCACCTACCATAGTTTAATCCAAGTAGAAATTAACCAAGACGATGACGACGTAGAACAATATGGCTATGGAAAGATCACCAAAGGAAATAATGATTTGGAGCTTGGATATGATGGTTCAGATCGTGGATTTCAAACCGTTGGGTTGCGCTTCAATGAGGTTAATATTGCTAAAGAGTCACCCATTACTCATGCCTATATTCAGTTTACCTCAGAGGAAACAGACGACGATTATTCCCGTGTAAATGTGCGTGTACATGATGTAGATAGCGCCGAAGAATTTAGCTATACCTATTATAATGTTTCAGGCAGAGTTACGCTAAGTGATTCTGTAATCTGGGAGATCGCTCCATGGAATGCTACAGAGCAAAACGGCGTAGATCAACGAACGCCTGAGATGAAGGAGCTTATTCAAGCTATAGTAAATCGCAACAATTGGGATGGCGACAACAGCATTTCTTTCGCTATCCAGGGAATTGGAACGCGGACGGCCTATTCATACGATAGCGGTAACGAGGATGATTACCAGCCTATATTATGGATTGAGTATACACCGTCGATGAACAATATGGCTCCTGAAATTTCAGTGAGCAGCCCAAATGTTCAAGGATCTTATCCTGGACAAGTTGACCTTAGCATGAGTGCTTCTGACCCTGATGGCACGATCGCTTTGGTCAATACTTTTGTGGATGGTCAGCTCGTAAACTCTGACCATGCGAATCCATTTACCTATAATTATTCGGGTAGTTTGGGTATGCATGAAGTGGTTTTTGTTGCCTATGATAATGAAGGTGACAGCGTTGTAGCTGGTCCACTCCCGTTTAGCATCTATCATTTTCAAACGGCTTTGGCTATTGGAAGAGGCAAAGATGATGTGGAAGAGTATCAATCTGGAAGCGTTGCAAAAAACAACAAGGATTTAGAAATGGCGTATGATGGAAATAGTCACGGAAACCAAACGGTGGGTCTGCGCTTTAACGGGTTGGCAATTCCACAAGGGGCTACAATTACGCGAGCATACATTCAGTTCGTTGCAGATGAAAGTGATGCCGGAGCATGTGCCTTGACGGTTTATGTGAATGATCTTGATTCTGCTTCCGAGTTTTCCTATAGTTCATATAACGTGAGCAATCGCTCGAAATATGGAACAAGTATAGCTTGGAATCCGAGCCCATGGATAGAAGAACATGCGGGGTTAGTTCAAAGAACACCAGATTTGACCGCCTTAGTTCAAGGAATTGTGAATCGTACAAATTGGGATAGTGACAATAGTTTAAGCTTTGTTATTCAAGGAACCGGTGCCCGTGTGGCGTATTCTTATGATGGAGACGCTGCGAAAGCTGCTGTATTGCACGTAGAATATTACCATGAAGGGACTCAACTAAAAGGAATGACTTCTGTATTCCCAAGTGCAAATTCATTCTCAGAAATTGCCGTAACGGTCTATCCTAACCCAACGAGTTCTGGCATGCTCAATATTCGCGTGCAAGACGGACAAGACCTAAAAATTGAATCGTTGGCATTATTCAATCTTCAAGGAAAGATGGTCCACCAAAGAGAAATAGTGGAAAACGTAATAAGTCAGGTAGACGTAAGTCAATTTGCAGCGGGAACCTATATTTTGATAATCAACACGAATCAAGGCATTCGTCGTGAAAGAGTAATTGTTGAATAAGTAGTTATTCGCTTAACTGAATGGCCGGTGGATATTCATCGGCCATTTTTTTTTCTTGTTTTCTTGAAACGAATTGTTAGCTTTGAATTTCAAAGTGCTTTTAAAATGAACAAACCTCAAGAAGATTTAAAGGAGATTCGGCAAATGATGGAGCGCAGCAGTCGCTTCCTTTCGCTTTCCGGTTCATCAGGAATTGGCATTGGTTTCTTGGCTTTATTATTTGTGGGTTGGCAAGTGAGCAAGGGGAACATGTCGTTTTTCGAACAGAAGAATTTTGATCTACAAACCGACGCTTGGGAGGAATTTATCTTAGGTTCTTTGGTGTTATTTGGGGTTTGCCTTGTTTTATCCATGGGCTTCACCTTGCGCAGAACAAAGAAAAAGGGCCTGAAAGTTTGGAACTCTAGCACCCGCAATATATTGGGCGCAATAGGTTTACCGATGATGGTTGGCGCTATGATAATGCTACAAAACTTTAATGGCTTAGGAACAGAGGCGTTTTTCTCTACCAGCCTATTATGTTATGGATTAGGACTTTTCTTCGCAAGCCGCTATACCTATGATGAGCTCAGGATGATGGGCTTGGCCATGCTGGTGCTGGGCACTTTGGCTGTACTTCATTTGCCTATGGGGCTTTTGTTTTGGTCTTTGGGATTTGGCGCCTTGCATATAGTTTATGGTGCAATCATGTATTTTCGCCACGAACGATGAAAAATATTCTCGATGGACTTGATAAAGCTTTTGAAAGTAAAGCTCGACTAGGTATCATGTCGGTGCTCATGGTCAACGACTGGGTAGAGTTTA
>Ga0100381_1000549_pt1 | contig 37727 bp, 44 predicted proteins | sample CryGeymeta201505_FD_80416 | JGI IMG/M metagenome (GOLD analysis project Ga0100381, IMG submission 80416) | Groundwater microbial communities from Crystal Geyser aquifers in Utah, USA - Crystal Geyser metaG 2015-05 | ecosystem: Environmental > Aquatic > Deep subsurface > Groundwater | place: USA...
GAGTCCAGGTCGGCGTCGCGAACGACGGTCGGCCGGCCGCTCCGGATGGTGGTGCCGACCGGGCCGCGGCCGGTCGGCTGCTCGTCCCAGGTCACCGTCACCTGGTCGAGATAGCCCGCATCGAAGCCTGCGTACGCGACCGGCCTCACCCGCCGTCCGGGATCGTTCTCGGCCCGCCCGATCCAGGCGAAGCGGAATCCGCCCACATCGACCACGATCGCGCACACCTGCGCGAGCAGATCGTCCTCGGAGCTCGCCGCACGCGCCGCACGGGCGACGGCGGTGATCAGGCGCAGCGAACGGTTGACCCGCCGGATCGTGGAGCGCCCGCAGTCGCCGCGCGCGGCAGCGCCACGGTCTGGCTGGGAAGCTGGGCCCTCGGCTGCGGATGCCAGGTTCATGTTCGGGTGTCTCGTTCGGCCGTCTCCCGGTTTACGGATAGAATCCCGTGGCCTTGAACCGCCGCCCCGGGATGAACGCAGAAGGCCACCGTCCGATCCGTTCCTTCGTCCTGCGCCAGGGTCGCCTGAGCGCGGCACAGGCACGCTCGCATGCGGCGCTGCTGCCGGTGTGGGGAATCCCCTACGCGCCGGCCCGGCTCGATCTCGACGCGTTGTTCGGCCGCCGCGCGCCGCGCATCCTGGAGATCGGATTCGGCATGGGCGAGGCAACCGCGGCGATCGCAGCCGTGAATCCGGACAAGGACTATGTCGGCGTCGAGGTCCACACGCCCGGCGTCGGCGCGCTGCTCAAGCGCATCGCAGCGCTCGGGCTGACCAACGTCCGCGTGATCCAGCACGACGCGGTGGAGGTGCTCGCGAACATGATCGGCGAAGCGGCGCTCGACGGCATCCACCTGTTCTTCCCCGACCCCTGGCCGAAGAAGCGCCACCACAAGCGCCGCCTGGTCCAGCCCGCCTTCGCGCGGCTGGCCGCCTCGCGCCTGAAGGCCGGCGGCACTCTCCGTCTCGCCACCGATTGGCCGGAATATGCCGAACAGATGCTTGCGGTGCTCGCCGCCGAGCCGCTTCTGGCAGGCGGCGATGCGCCGGCGCCCGCCAGCCGGCCGCAGACCCGGTTCGAGAGCCGCGGCCTGAAACTCGGCCATCCGGTACGGGATCTGGTCTTCGTCAGGCGGCCGCTGCGGGAAGAAAGAGCTGAAGAGTGTCGTTGAGGAAGCGCAGGCCGAGTGCGCTCGCGCTGATGCGTCCCGGCGCATCCTCGATCAGGCCGCGCGCGCGCGCCAGCTCCAGGACCGGCTCGATCTCCGCAAGCGCGAGGCCGGTGCGCGCGGCGAACAGTTCCGCCTCGACGCCACCCACCAGCCGCAACGCGTTCATCATGAATTCGAACGCCAGTCCGGCCCGCGACACGCGCTGGCGCCGCTGGACGAAGCCGTCGCGGCCGGCGCGCGCCAGGTAGTGGCGCGGATGCATCACCCGCAGCTCGCGCACGATGCCCCGCCGGGAGGACAGCTTGCCGTGCGCTCCGGCGCCGATGCCCAGGTAATCGCCGAAGCGCCAATAGTTGAGGTTGTGCCGGCATCGGCTGCCCTCGCGGGCGAACGCCGAGACCTCGTAGCGCGCGAGGCCGGCTGCGGCGAACCGGGACTCGGCCAGCGCCTGCATCGCGGCACACGCATCCTCGTCCGGAGTCGCGGGCGGCTCGCGCCCGAAGGCGGTGTTGGGCTCGATGCCGAGCTGGTAGGCGCTCACGTGCCCCACCCCGCAGGCGGCCGCGATCTCGAAGTCGCGCGCCGCCGCCTCCACGCTCTGGCCGGGGAGTCCGTACATGAGGTCGATATTGACCGCGTCGAAATGCGCAGCCGCCGCGTCGATCGCCTCCCGTGCCTCGCGCGCGTCGTGGATGCGCCCGATGCGGGCGAGGCTCTCGTCGTCGAAGCTCTGCACGCCGAGCGAGATGCGCGTGACCCCGGCCTCGCGGCAGGCGGCGAGATATCCCGGCGACACCGTTCCGGGATTGGCCTCCATCGTGATCTCTGCCTGCGGGGCGAGCGGCAGCCTGGAACGCAGCGCGCGCAGCAGCGTGTCGATCCCCGGCGCCGTGATCAGGCTGGGCGTTCCGCCGCCAAGGAAGACCGTCTCGACGGGGCGGCCGGCGATGGCGGGAAGGGAGCGATCGAGATCCTCCATCAGCGCATCGAGGTAGGCGGCCTCGGGGATTTCGCCCCGCGGCGCGTGGGAATTGAAGTCGCAGTACGGGCACTTGCGCACGCACCACGGAAAGTGGACGTAGAGCGAGAGCGGCGGAGCCGTCGCGAGGCCGGCTGGCTCCACTGCCCGTTCCCGGCGCACCGGGAGAGCGCCGGGCTCAGCCAATCCCGCGCAGCCGCCGCACCAGCGCGGAGACGGCGATCGCACGGTGGGAGAGCTCGTTCTTGCGCGCCGCGGGCAACTCCGCCGAGGTGCAGCCGGATTCGGGCAGCCAGAACAGGGGGTCGTAGCCGAAACCTCCGGCCCCGCGCGGCTCGCGCAGGATCTCGCCCGCCCATTCGCCCTCGGCGATGAGCGGCTGGGGATCGTCCGGCCCGCGCACCAGCACCAGCACGCAGTAGTAGTGGGCGCGGCGGTCCGCGCAGTGGACGAGCAGCTCGAGCAGCCGCCGGTTGTTGTCCGCATCGCTGGCATCCCCGCCTGCGAGCCGCGCCGAGCGAATCCCCGGCGCGCCCCCGAGCGCATCGACGCACAGGCCGGAGTCGTCGGCGAGCGCGGGCAGCCCGCTGCGGCTGCTCGCATGTCGCGCCTTGGCGAGCGCGTTTTCGATGAAGGTGAGGTGCGGCTCCTCGGCCTCGCCGATACCCAGAGCCGACTGCGCGAGCACCTCGATGCCCAGCGGCGCGAGCAGCGCCGAGAGTTCGCGCAGCTTGCCGGGATTGTTGCTGGCCAGTACGAGACGTGCGGGCCGGTGCATGGCGGTCTAGGGGATTTCGAGCGCGGACTTCTGGGCGGCGAGGATGCGAATGATCCCGGCCTGCGCCAGGTCGACCAGGCAATCGAGTTCGGCGCGGGAGAACGGCTTGCCTTCCGCCGTGCCCTGGATCTCCACCAGGCCCCCGGCTCCGGTCATGACGATGTTCATGTCGGTCTCGCAGGCCGAGTCCTCGGCGTAGTCCAGGTCGAGCACGGCAGCGCCCTCGAAGATCCCCACCGAGACGGCGGCCACCAGGTCGCCGAGCGCGCTCTCGGCGAGCTTGCCGGTCGCGAGCATCCGGTGGACCGCATCGTGCAGCGCGACGCACGCGCCGGTGATCGATGCGCAGCGCGTGCCCCCGTCGGCCTGGAGCACATCGCAATCGACGATCACCTGGCGCTCGCCGAGTCTCTCGAGATCGGTGATCGCGCGCAGGCTGCGCCCGATGAGCCGCTGGATCTCCTGCGTGCGTCCGGTCTGCCTGCCGCGCGCCGCCTCGCGCTGGGTGCGGGTGTGGGTCGAGCGCGGCAGCATTCCGTATTCCGCGGTCACCCAGCCGCGGCCCTTCCCGCGCAGGAAGCCCGGCACCGATTCCTCGACGCTCGCCGTGCACAGCACCCGGGTGTCGCCGAACTCCACCAGCACCGACCCTTCCGCATGCCGGGTGTAGTTGCGCGTGATGCGCAGCGCGCGCAGCTCGTCGTCCGCTCTTCCGCTCGGTCGCATCAGACTCACCCGGTGTGCTTCTGGATCGCGCTCTGGATTTCGGTGACGACGCGCTCGATGTCCTCTTCCGTGAGTTCGCTCGGGGGAGCATCGCCCGAGCCCGCGCGCGAACCGGCGAAGCTGTCCATGCGCGTGGCGAACTGGTCGACCGGCATGGTCTGGGTCGAAATCGTCGAGGCGCTGCCGGGGCCGCCCTCCTCCCAGGTCAGGGCGATGAGGCTCAGGTTGTCGCCCAGTCTTCCGCCGATTCTCTCGGCCTCGTCCATGAGCGGCGGCACGGCCTCCATCACATTGACCCCCGAAAGCCGGGTTGCGAGGCTCGCACCACTGACCGGCGTCCAGAAACCATCGGTGCACAGGACGATGACATCGCCCGCGCACAGCCTCGTCTGCGGCGAGAAATCGATCTGCGGCAGGTGAATGCCGCCCAGGCAACTGTAGATGCGGTTGCGGGCGGGGTGCTGTGCGGCCTGTTCCTCGTCGATCAGGCCCTGCTCGATCATCAGTTGCACGCGCGAGTGGTCGCGGGTCTGGCTCACCACCTCGCCCGCGCGCATCAGGTACAGGCGCGAATCGCCGGTATGCGCCCAGTAGGCCTTCCCGTCCTGGATCAGGCAGGCGACACAGGTCGTGCGCGGCGAGTCGTCGTTGAGCCGGTCGGTGGCGTAGTCGAGGATGGCGTGGTGGGCATTGACCAGCGCCTTGGACAGGAACATGTAGGGATCCGCGAGGCTCGGAGCCGCTTCGCGCTGGAAGCTGTCGGTGATGAACTTGACCGCGATCTCCGCGGCGATCTCGCCATGCAGGTGTCCGCCCATCCCGTCGGCCACCACCATCAGAAGCGCATCGCGGGAATAGCAATAGGCGACCCGGTCCTGGTTCGTCTTGCGCCCGCCGCGCCGGCTGTCGTGATAGATGGTGAATTTCATTTCGGCCTGAGATCGCGGATGTGGCGCACGATCGACGCAAACAGGTCCGCGCCCGGAGGCTCGGCCGCTCCGCTCGCCAGCACCTTCTGGAGCGCGAAGACGCTCTGCGGGCGATCGAGATGATCGAGCTTCATGCACCAGTCGATGAGTTCCAGGAGCTGGCGCGAGTACTTGCCGGCGAAGCGCTTTGCGGCACGCTGCACCTGATCGCGCTCGACACGCAGGTTCGCCGCCTGCGGCGCGGCCCCGGCCAGACAGGCATACATGCTGGCGCCGATCGAGTAGATGTCGCTCCACGGGCCGAGCAGCTCGCGGCTCTGGTACTGCTCGGGCGCGGCGAAACCCGGCGTGTACATCGGCTTGAGCATCTTGCCGCCGGAGGCGAGCGTCTGGCGCGCGGCGCCGAAATCGAGCAGCACGGGGTTGCCGTCCAGACGCAGGTAGATGTTGGAGGGCTTGATGTCGAGATGCAGGAGCTTGTGCGTGTGCACCTCGCGCAGCCCGTTGAGCAGGCGGGTGAACGCGCCCCGGATGAAGCGCTCGCTGATGTTGCCCTTGTGCTTGCGGATGAAATCCTGGAGCGTCGTGCCGCGCTCGTAGCCCATCACCATGTAGACGGTGTCGTTGGCGCGGAAGAAATTCAGCACGCGCACCACGTTCGGATGCCTGAGCCTGGAGAGGGCGCTGCCTTCCTCGAAAAAGCACTTCATGCCGTAGGTGAACATCGCCCGCTTCTCGGGCTTCACCGAAGGCAGGACATCGCCCTCCCGGCGTACCGCGAGCGAGGCGGGCAGATACTCCTTGATGACGACGGGATTATCCTCGGCGTCGGAAGCCAGATAGACGACGGAGAAGCCGCCCACGCTCAACTGGCGGTCGATGCGATAGACATCGAGCCGAGTGCCGCAGGGCAGAGGGTGGTTCGCCTGTGACGCCATTGGGTCGGAAGCTGTGATAACTTGTTCCCGGGCCCGCGAGGCGCGCGACGCATCGGTGCGTCGATGCGCGGGGGCGGGCGGCGAATTTTCGGGCTTTGCCGCGGGGAAGTAAAGGTCGCGGGTCGCGATCGACGGCGGTTCCCGTCCGGTGGCAGGGGGAGGAACTCTTGATTCTCAGCATGACCGGCTATGCCGCGGCTTCGAACGACAGCGAACGCGGGGTACTTTTTCTGGAGCTGCGCAGCGTCAATTCGCGCTACCTCGATCTGACGTTTCGCATCCCCGACGAGCTGCGCGCGACCGAGCCGCAGCTTCGTGAGCTTCTCGGCGCACGCATCGCACGCGGCAAGCTCGAATGCCGGGTGAACCTGTTGCCGGCCCCCGGCGCGCAGGCAGGCGAGACGCTCTGCGTCGAGAGGATCGAACTGCTTGCCCGCTGGCAGGACGAGGTGCTGCGGCTGCTGCCCGGGGCCGGCCGGCTCGCGGTCGCGGACGTACTGCGCTGGCCGGGGGTGGTGGGCGAGGAGCGCGCCATCGAGGGCCTGTCGGCGCAGTGCCTCGATCTCGCGGGACGGGCGCTGGAGGAACTGATCACCAGCCGCGCGCGCGAGGGAGCGAAGATGGCGGAGATGATTCTCGATCGGATCGCGCGGATGCGTGCGCTCATCGCCGGCGTGGTGCCCGAGCTGCCCGGACTGGTGAGCGAGTATCGCGACCGGCTCGCTGCGCGGCTGCGCGAAGTGCTCGCTGCGCAGGACGAGGAACGCATCCGCCAGGAGGTCGGCCTGTTCGCCGCCCGCATCGATGTCGCCGAGGAGATCTCCCGGCTCGGCGCGCATCTGCAGGAGGTGGAGCGGGTGATCGGCCGCGGCGGTGTCGCCGGCAAACGGCTCGACTTCCTCATGCAGGAACTGAACCGCGAGGCCAACACGCTCGGCTCCAAGTCGGTCTCCCGGGAGATCACCTCGGTGGCGGTCGAGCTCAAGCTGCTCGTCGAGCAGATGCGCGAGCAGGTCCAGAATATCGAGTGAGCGGCGCCGGAGCACACCGGAGTTCCGACATGCCAGGCAACCTGTACATCGTCACCGCGCCCTCCGGAGCAGGCAAGACCACGCTGGTGGCCGGATTGCTCGCGCGCGATCCGGCGGTGCAACTGTCCGTTTCCTACACCACGCGGCGCCCGCGACCCGCGGAGCGCGAAGGCGTCGACTACCATTTCGTCAGCCCGCGCGAATTCGAGGCGATGCGCGAGAACGGCGAATTCCTCGAATGGGCACATGTACACGGCAACGACTACGGGACTGCGCGCAGCGCACTGGAAAAGCAGACCGCCGCCGGCGCAGACGTGATCCTGGAGATCGACTGGCAGGGGGCGCGCCAGATGCGGCGTGCCTTTCCGGGGGCGGTGGGCGTGTTCATCCTGCCGCCGGCGTTCGAGGAGCTGGAGCGGCGCCTGCGCGCGCGCGGCCAGGACCCGGAGGACGTGATCCGGGGCCGCATCGACAACGCCCGCGAGGAGATCAGCCATGTCGCCGAGTTCGACTACGTTATAATCAACCGCGATCTGGAAACGGCCATCGAGGACCTCGCCGCGATCGTGCGTGCATCCAGACTGCGCTTCGGCGTGCAGGCGCGCCGCAGCCGAGCACATTTCGCATTCTCCGGGAACTGAACATGGCTCGAATCACCGTGGATGACTGCCTCAGGAAGATCGGCAACCGTTTCCAGCTCACCCTGGCCGCCGCCTATCGCGCGCGCCAGCTCTCCGCGGGCGGCACGCCGCTGGTCGAAGCCGGGAACGACAAGCCGACCGTGATCGCCCTGCGGGAAATCGAGCTGGGCAAGGTCGGCCTGGAGGTGCTCAACCGGGGCCAGGCCTGAGGGCCGCGGGGCCGTCGCCCATGACGGATCCGGTTCGCCCCGCTCCAGCCGGCCGCCGGCCGCGGCACGCTCTACGCCAGTGGTTGCCGGCGCCGGCCTCCGGCGTCTGATGGAACCTGCGCCTGCTCCCCCTGAACCTGCAGCCGCGCCGGCCGCCGACGCCGCCTATGAGCCCGTCAGGAAGGCCCTGGCCACCTACCTGAGCCCGGACGACCTGGAACAGATCGACACGGCATACCGCTTCGCTGCGGCTGCCCACGCGGGGCAGTTGCGCATGAGCGGCGAAGCCTACGTCACCCACCCGGTGGCGGTGACGGGCATCCTGGCAAGCTGGCATCTCGATCCCCAGGCCCTCGTCGCTGCCCTGCTGCACGACGTGACGGAAGACACGCCGGTCGGCATGGAGGAGATCGGCACGCGCTTCGGAGCCGTCGCCGCGGAACTCGTCGACGGGGTCTCGAAGCTCGACCGGATCGAGTTCCAGTCGCAGGAAGATGCCCAGGCCGAGAACTTCCGCAAGATGCTGATGGCGATGTCGCGCGATGTGCGCGTCATCCTGATCAAGCTCGCCGACCGCCTCCACAACATGCGCACGCTGGATGCGGTGCCCTCCGAGCAGCGCCGGCGCATCGCACGCGAGACGCTCGACATCTACGCGCCGATCGCCAATCGCCTGGGGTTGAACGGCGTCTATCGCGAGCTCCAGGATCTCGCCTTCCGCCACCTCTATCCCCTGCGCTACCGGGTGCTCGCGAAGGCGGTCCAGGCCGCGCGCGGAAACCGGCGCGAGCTGGTGGGGAAGATCCTGGAGGCGATCAAGCGCCGGCTCTCCGAGCTGGCAATCGAGGCCGAAGTGCAGGGCCGCGAGAAGCATCTGTACAGCATCTACCGCAAGATGCGCGAGAAGTCGCTGTCCTTCTCGCAGGTGCTCGACATCTACGGCTTTCGCGTCATCGTCAGGGACGCGAGTTCATGCTACCTCACCCTCGGCGCCCTGCATCAGCTCTTTCGACCGGTGCCGGGAAAATTCAAGGACTACATCGCGATCCCCAAGGCCAACGGTTACCGGGCCGTGCACACGACGCTGATCGGCCCTTACGGAACGCCGGTGGAAATCCAGATCCGCACGCGCGAGATGCACCAGGTCGCGGAGACCGGAGTCGCCTCGCACTGGCTGTACAAGGACTCCGGGAAATCGCTCAGCGAGCTGCAGCAGATGACGCACAAGTGGTTGCAGTCCCTGCTCGACTTGCAGTCGGCCTCGGGCGATCCCCACGAGTTCCTCGACAACGTCAAGATCGACCTGTACCCCGACGAGGTCTATGTGTTCACGCCCAAGGGCAGGATTCTCGCCCTGCCGCGCGGGGCGACCGCGGTCGATTTCGCCTACGCGGTACACACCGACGTCGGAAACCGCTGCATCGCCTGCCGCATCAACCGGGAGCTGATGCCGTTGCGCACCGAACTGCGCAACGGGGAGCAGATCGAGATCATCACCGCCGCCCATGCCAACCCCAACCCGGCCTGGCTGTCCTATGTCAAGACCGGCAAGGCGCGCTCGGAGATCCGCCATTACCTCAAGACCATGCAGTACGCCGAATCGGCAGCGCTCGGGGAGCGGCTGCTCAACCGGGCGCTGCAGGCGCTCGGGGTGAATGCAGGCGTGATCGAGCCCGCCGCCTGGGATCGGCTGATGCGCCAGGGCGCGGCCAAGTCCCGGCAGGAGGTCTATACGGACATCGGCCTGGGCAAACGGCTGGCCGCGGTGGTCGCCCGCCGGCTGGTGACGCGCGAGGACGAGCCGCGCACGCTGGCGCCGGTCGTCATCCGCGGCTCGGAGGGCATGGCCGTCCAGTTCGCGACCTGCTGCTGGCCGATTCCCGGCGACGCCATCGTCGGCTCGATCAAGAAGGGACAGGGTCTCATCGTGCATCTCGCCGACTGCGGGGCGATCCGCAAGTCGCGCGCGGCGAAGCCCGAAAACTGGATCGACGTCGAATGGGAACCCGAGCCGGGAAGGCTGTTCGACGCGCAGATCAGGGTCGAGGCGGAAAACCATCGCGGAGTGCTGGCCAGGGTGGCGGCGGAAATCGCCGCCGCCGGATCCAACATCCAGAACGTCGGCATGGACGCGGAACGCGGCGCCTACAGCAGCCTGTATTTCACGCTCCAGGTGAGCGGCCGTGTGCACCTGGCGCGCATCCTGCGCCGGATCCGGCGCCTGCCCGAGGTGAGCCGGATCGGCAGGATCCGGGAGTGAACGGCGCCGCGGCAGGCTACGGGGTAGAATGCGCCCCCGGTGACGAAGAGGTGCCGCAATGTACGAATCGGAGCACACCAGGTTCATTCGCGACTTCCTTCAGGCCCACCCCGAAGAACTGGAGGTGCGCCGCGAGGGCCGCGCGCTGTGGTGGGACCGGCCCGAGGATGCCGAGACCCGGCGCCGCCACCGCGAGTCCGGCGTTCCGCAGAAGCCCTACTACTATCAGTCCGAGTAGCTTGCGGCCGAGGGCGAGGCGCTGCGATTGCGCGTGCCGGTGCGCGCTGAAGCGCCGCGGATGATGCGCGGTTTTCGCTCGAAAAAGCGCTGATGTTCGAAGCCGACCAGCTCGCCTGCGTGCGCGGCGACCGACCGCTTTTCGAGAGCGTGAGCTTCCGAATGGAGGCAGGCGCCGCGCTTCAGGTCGCAGGCGTCAACGGCTCGGGCAAGACCAGCCTGCTACGCATCCTTTGCGGATTGTCGAGTCCGGCGGACGGCGAGATCCGCTGGAAGGGCACCAGTACGCGCTCGCTGCGCGAGGAGTTCTTCAGCGATCTCCTCTATCTCGGACATGCACCGGCGGTCAAGGACGATCTCACGCCGGTCGAGAACCTGATGACTTCCGCGGCACTGGCCGGGATCGATGCCGACGAGGCCGACGCGCGCCAGGCGCTCGAGCGCATCGGGCTGGCCGGATGCGAAGACCTGCCGACCAAGGTGCTCTCCCAGGGCCAGCGGCGGCGGGCAGCGCTGGCCCGGCTCCTGCTGAGCGAGCGCATTCCGCTGTGGGTGCTCGACGAGCCCTTCACCGCCCTCGACGCCGCCGCCGTCGAGCAGCTCCGGGGCACGATGGAAGGCCACCTGCAGCGCGGCGGACTGCTGGTGTTTACGACCCACCAGGACGTGCCGATCCGCGCCGGGCAGTTCAGCCGGCTGGAGCTCGCGCGATGATCGCGATCTTCCGCTGCGTGCTCCGGCGCGACCTCGTCCTCGCGTTCCGCCGCCGCTCCGACGTGCTCACCACCCTGTTCTTCTTCGTCATCGTCGTGAGCCTGTTCCCCCTCGGCGTCGGACCGGAGCCGGAACTGCTGCGCACGATGGCGCCGGGCATCCTCTGGGTGGCCGCGCTGCTCGCCTCGATGCTTTCGCTCGGTCGTCTGTTCTCGCTCGACTATCTGGACGGCACCCTCGAGCAGATGCTGCTCGCGCCCGAGCCGCTGCCGGTGATCGTGCTGGCCAAGGCCGCCGCGCACTGGCTGGTGTCCGGCCTGCCGCTGGTGCTGATGTCGCCGGTGCTCGCGATCCAGTTTGACTTGACGCAAACTCTCATCGAAATTCTGGTGTTATCTTTGCTCTTAGGTACGCCGGTGCTCAGCCTGATCGGCGCCATTGGCGCATCGCTCACGCTGGGCCTGCGCGGCGGCGGCGTGCTGGTGTCGCTGCTGGTGCTGCCCCTGTATGTCCCGGTGCTGATCTTCGGCGCGGGAGCGGTCGGGGCCGAATCTTCCGGGCTGGGCGCGCAGTCGCATCTGCTGTTGCTGGCGGCGATGCTGGTCTTCGCCGCGGTAGCCTCGCCCTGGGCGGTGGCGGCCGGATTGCGGATCTCGGTGGAATGAGCAGGGTCAGAACGTTGCACGGCGCATGATCAACTGGTTCAAGTATTCGTCGCCCCAGACCTTCTTTCCGCTCGCCGGGGAGATGGTGCCGTGGTTCTTCGCCCTGGCGGTCGCCTTTGGTGCCGCGGGGCTTTACATCGGCTTCTTCGTGGCGCCCACCGATGCCCAGCAGGGCGAGGCCTACCGCATCATCTTCATCCACGTGGCGGCGGCCTGGATGAGCATGTTCCTGTATCTGGTCATGGCGTTCTGGGCAGGCGTGGGACTGGTGTTCAACACCCGCCTGTCGGCCATGGTGGCGCAGGCGCTGGCGCCGACCGGGGCGCTGATGACCTTCATCGCGTTGTGGACGGGTGCGCTCTGGGGCAAGCCGACCTGGGGAACCTGGTGGGTGTGGGACGCCCGGCTGACCTCGGAGCTGATCCTGCTGTTCCTGTATCTCGGGTTCATCGCGCTGCAGGCGGCGATCGACGAGCCGCGCCGGGCCGACAAGGCGGGGGCGGTGCTGGCGCTCGTGGGCGCGGTGAATGTGCCGATCATCTACTTCTCGGTCAAGTGGTGGAACACCCTCCACCAGGGCGCATCGGTGAGCCTGATGGCGGCGCCGACGATGGCGAAGACCATGCTGTGGGGCATGCTCATGATGGCACTCGCGTTCTGGATGTATGCGCTCGGGGCGGTGCTGGTGCGGGTGCGCTCGATCCTGCTGGAGCGCGAACGGCACACCGACTGGGTCGCCAGCTACCTGGGGCGGCTGCGATGAACTGGAACAGTTGGTCGGATTTCTGGTCAATGGGCGGGTACGCGCTCTACGTGTGGGGATCCTACGCGGTGACCGCCCTGGTATTCGCACTGGAAGCGGGCGCGCTGGCGAAGCGCCGCAAGGACACGCTGGAGCGCCTGCTACGGCTGAGGCAAAGCGGCATCGATGGCACGGAGCGACGAGATGAAACCGAGACATAAGCGTTTTGCGTTAATCGCGGCGGGACTGGGAGGGCTGGCGGTGGCCGCCACCCTCGTGCTCGGCGCATTCCAGAAGAACCTGGTGTTCTTCTTCACCCCGACCCAGATCGCCAACCACGAGGCACCGCAGGGGCGCTCGTTCCGTGTCGGCGGCCTGGTGGAGGCCGGCAGCGTCAAGCGCCAGGAGGACGGCGTGACGGTGCAGTTCGTCGTGACCGACACCGCCAGGAGCATCCCGGTGCGCTTCAAGGGCGTGCTCCCCGACCTGTTCCGCGAGGGCAAGGGCGTCGTCACGCAGGGCAAGCTGGGCCCCGACGGAGTGTTCCATGCCGACGAAGTGCTCGCCAAGCATGACGAGAACTACATGCCGCCCGAAGCCAAGCACGCCGTCGAGCAGGCACACAACGCGTCCAGGACCCTGAAGCAGTGAGCATGCCGCTCGGCGGCGCGTTGCAGGGCGGCGAAGGCCGCCTCCTTCTTTCCAAATCCGTTCCCGGACACACTCGCCCATGATTCCAGAACTCGGTCTGTTTTCGCTCGCCGTCGCCGCCTGCCTGGCGCTGGTGCAGGCAGTGGTTCCGCTGTGGGGTGCGGCGCGCGCGGATGCGCGGCTGATGGCCACGGCGCGCCCGGTCGCCCAGGGGCAGTTCGTGTTCGTCGCGATCGCCTTCGGGTGCCTCGCCTGGGCGTTCGTCGCCAACGACTTCTCGGTGGCCTATGTCGCGCAGAATTCCAACAGCCTGCTTCCGGTCCAGTATCGGATCGCGGGGGTCTGGGGTGGACACGAAGGTTCCATCCTGCTCTGGGTATTGATCCTCACCGTTTGGACGACCGCGGTGACGGTCTTCAGCGGGAACCTTCCGGAGCAGATTTCGGCGCGGGTGATCGGGGTGATGGGGCTCATCAGCCTCGGCTTCCTCGGCTTTCTGCTGCTCGTGTCCAACCCGTTCGAGCGCCTGCTGCCGGCAGCCATCGACGGGCGCGACCTCAACCCCCTGCTTCAGGACCCGGGCATGGTGTTCCATCCGCCCATGCTCTACATGGGCTATGTCGGTTTCAGCGTCGCGTTCGCCTTCGCGCTCGCCGCACTGATGAGCGGCAGGCTCGATGCCGCCTGGGCACGCTGGTCGCGCCCGTGGACGATCGTGGCGTGGATCTTCCTCACCCTCGGGATCGCACTGGGCAGCTACTGGGCCTATTACGAGCTGGGCTGGGGCGGCTGGTGGTTCTGGGATCCGGTCGAGAACGCGTCCTTCATGCCGTGGCTGGTCGGAACCGCGCTCATGCATTCGCTCGCCATGACCGAGAAGCGCGGCGCCTTCAAGAGCTGGACCGTGCTGCTCGCCATCTTCGCCTTCTCGTTGAGCCTGCTCGGGACCTTCCTCGTGCGCTCCGGCGTGCTCACCAGCGTCCATGCCTTCGCCACCGACCCGAAGCGCGGCCTGTTCATCCTCACCTTCCTCGCCGTAGTGATCGGCGCCTCGCTCCTGCTGTATGCGGCGCGGGTGCCGAAGGTGGGGCTGGGCGGAGGCTTCGGGCTCATCTCGCGCGAATCGCTGCTGCTCACCAACAACGTCCTGCTCACGGTCGCCGCCGCCTCGGTGCTGCTCGGCACCCTCTATCCGCTGTTCCTCGATGCGCTCGGGATGGGAAAGATCTCGGTCGGCCCGCCCTACTTCGAGTCGGTGTTCGTGCCGCTGATGACCCCGCTCGTCGCGCTCATGGGCATCGGACCGTATGCGCGCTGGAAGCAGGCCGATGCCGGCGAGCTCGCACGGCGACTGAAGTGGGCACTGGCGGCGAGCCTCGCCCTGGGGCTCGGACTCCCCTTCCTGATGGGCCGCTTCTCGCCGATGGTGGTGCTCGGTCTGATGCTCGCCGCATGGGTGATGCTGACCAACGGCCAGTTGCTCGCCGAACGGGTGCGGGGGAGCCATGCGAGCGGGTTCCTCGCCAGGCTGCGCAGCGTCCCGCGCGCCGCCTGGGGCATGGCGCTCGCGCACATCGGGATTGGCCTGTTCATCGTCGGCGTGACCCTGGTCAAGGGCTACGAGGTGGAGCGCGATGTCAAGATGCATCCGGGAGAGACCACCGAGGCGGGCGGCTACGTGTTCCGCTATCTCGGGGCGCAGGAGATCCGGGGACCGAACTACGTCGCCAGCCGCGGCACGCTGGAGGTCACGCGGGGCGGCAGCCGTATCGCCACGCTCAATCCCGAGAAGCGCGCCTACACGGTGTCCCGCATGCCGATGACCGAGGCGGCGATCGACACCGGCTTCACGCGCGACCTCTATGTCTCGATGGGCGAGCCGGTGGGCGGCGACGCGTGGGTGGTGCAGATCCGCGTGAAACCGTTCGTCGACTGGATCTGGGTCGGCTGCCTGATCATGGCGCTCGGTGGAGGACTGGCCGCATCCGACCGCCGCTACCGGCTCGCTCGGCGCGCAGCCCGCGAGCCCGCTTCCGCCGCCGCGCCGGCGCGCGCCTGAAGCGCAGGCCATGAAACGTTTCCTCCTGCCGCTCGCCGTCTTCCTGGTTCTCGTCGTCTTTCTCGCGATCGGCCTGAGGCTCAATCCGCACGAAGTCCCCTCGCCCCTGATCGGCAAGCCGGCGCCGGCCTTCCGGGTGCCGACCCTCGCCGAGCCGGGCAAGACGATCGGGCGCGACGATCTGGTCGGCAAGGTCTGGCTGCTCAACGTGTGGGCCTCGTGGTGCGTGTCGTGCCGCGAGGAGCACCCGCTGCTGGTGGATCTTTCGAAGCGCGGGCTGGTGCCGATCTACGGGCTCAACTACAAGGACGCACGCGAAGACGCGCAGCGCTGGCTGCGCGAGATGGGCGACCCCTACGTGGCCTCCGCGTACGACCGCGAGGGCCGCGTCGGGATCGACTACGGCGTCTACGGGGTGCCCGAGACCTTCGTCATCGACCAGGCCGGCGTCATACGCTACAAGCATATCGGCCCGGTCACCCCGGCGGCCCTCGAAAGCAAGATCCTTCCACTCATCCGAGAACTCGATGCGAAATCCTAGGACGTTCCTCCTGGCGCTCCTCGTGGCCGCGCACTGGGCTGCGGCGGCGCCCGCGTGGGCGCAGGAAGCGGCCCCGGCCGCCGAAGATCCGGTGCTCGAAAAACGCATGATGAAGATCGCCGAAGTGCTGCGCTGCCTGGTGTGCCAGAACCAGACCATCGCGGATTCGCGGGCCGATCTGGCGCTCGATCTGCGCCAGCAGGTCCGCGAGCAGCTCAAGGCAGGCAGGAGCGAACAGCAGATCATCGACTACATGGTCGCCCGCTACGGCGATTTCGTACTCTACAATCCTCCGGTCAAGTCGACGACCTGGCTGCTCTGGTTCGGCCCCTTCGCGTTGCTGGGCGTCGGACTGGGCGTCCTCTACATCAAGCTGCGCAATCGCGGAAGGCGCACCGACGCTTCCCTCACCGAGGCCGAGCGCGCGCGCGCCGAGTCCCTGCTCGCAGGCGACGAGCGCAGGGACGAGGCATGAGTAGCGGAGCGAACGGGGGCGTAGCGCCCGCGAATGCGCTCGGCCGCCGACTCCACGGGGCGTCGTGCGGCGACGCTGGTACGGAGGCGGCGGCATGAGCCTGTTCTGGATTGCTGCGGCCCTCCTTTCGGCGCTCGCTCTGGCGTTCGTCCTGACCCCGCTGCTTCGCGCCTGGGTGCGCGCCTCCACGGACATCTCCCAGGAAGCGGTCAACATCGGAATCTACCGCGATCAGTTGCGCGAACTGGATGCCGATCTCGGCTCGGGATCCATCACCGGCGACCAATACGCCCGGGCGAGGGCCGACATCGAAAGCCGCGTACTCGAGGAGTCGGCCCGGTCTGACGGCGCCGGTGCACCCCCGGCCGCCACGCGCACGCTTGCCGCCACGCTCGCGCTCGCACTGCCGGTCGCTGCGTTTTCGCTCTACCTCGCCATCGGCACGCCGAGTGCGCTCGATCCCGAAGCGGTCAAGCCGCCGGTCGAGGAATCAGATCCTCTCAGTGCAGACCAGATCGCCGGCATGGTCGAGAAGCTCGCCGCGCGGCTGAAGGAGGAGCCGGGCAACGTCGAGGGTTGGGTCATGCTCGCCCGCTCCTACGGCGTGCTGCGCCGCTTCGCGGAGGCGGCACAGGCCTACGGGCGCGCCTCGTCGCTGCGGCCCGACGACGCGCAGCTCATGGTGGATCACGCCGATGCGCTGGCGATGGCGCAGGGACGCAGCCTCGACGGGGAGCCCGAGCGGTTGATCGCGAAGGCGGTCGGGATCGATCCGGCCAACGTCAAGGCCAGGCTGCTCGCCGGCACCGTGGCCTTCGAGAAACGCGATTTCGCCGGAGCCGTCGCGCACTGGCGCGCGGCACTGGATCGCCTGCCGCCGGACGCGCAGGAGATGGCGGAATCGATCAGGGCGAGCATCACCGAGGCCGAGACGAAGGCCGGGACCGGATCGGGCGCGGGGCGTGCGGCCGCACCTGCGGAGGCCCCGGCCGCCGCCCCCGCGGGCAAGAGCGGCATCTCGGGCACCGTCAGCCTCGCGCCCGCGCTCGCGGCTCGCGCCGCGCCCGAGGACGTGGTCTTCATCTTCGCGCGGGCCGCGGAAGGCCCGCGGATGCCGGTCGCGATCCTGCGCAAGCAGGTCAAGGATCTTCCGCTCGAGTTCCGTCTCGACGATTCGATGGCGATGTCGCCGGGCGCGACGCTCTCGGCGGCCGGCCGCCTCGTGGTCGGCGCGCGGGTGTCCAGGAGCGGGAATGCGATTCCGAAGCCGGGCGACCTGGAGGCCCTGAGCGGACCGGTCGCGGCGAACGCGAGCGGCCTGACACTCACCATCGACAAGGTCGTCCAGTGAGGCGGTGCCGCGAGAGACCGCCGCCCGAGCGCCCATCGGGTGAGACTTGCGAGCCCTTCTGCGCGAGGATGGCGGACGACGACCCCCTGTGAGATTCGTCCGTCGAGCCTGAACCGGAGGTCGAGTTCGATCGGCGCATCCCTGGCAGCCAGACAAGCCGCCGCCGCTCGTCGTGGGGTGACTCATGTCCGGTCTGCCATGTGGAAGGCCATCGGGCGGATCTCGATGCCTGCGACTGCGAAATCGGCGATTGACTGCGACAGTCACAGTCGGTGATACTACGGCCGAACAGCCGTTGAATTTCCTGTCTGTCACCGCAGCGGGGCCGTTGCGATGCTCGGTCGGCCGGCGTATCGGTCGGTCGCCGGTCAGCGCCAGGGGCGTCCCCAAGCGGCACACACAGCCCGAGCGACCATCGCCCTCACTCTCACCGTCGACCGATGATGGCGGCTTTCGTGCGCGCACACCCTGGACTCAAGGAACGCAGCCGGGTCGGCTCGGTGCGAACGGGGCTGCATACGATCGATCCGGCGCCGGTCGTCTGACGTGTTCCGATCCCTCAGCCTTTTCGTTTTCCTCTCTCTTTTCTGGCTGTTGCTGTCGGGGTTCTTCACCCCGTTCCTGTTGTCGGCGGGGGTCGGCTCCGCGTTGGCGGTGGTGTGGTTCGCGCGACGCATGGACGTGGTCGATCACGAAGGGCACCCGATCGATCTGGGTCCGAAGGTCCTGCTGTACTGGCCCTGGCTGGGCCTGCAGATCGTCAGGTCGGCCTGGGCCGTGAGCAGGATCATCCTGCATCCGGCACTGCCGATCAGCCCGATGCTGGTGCGATTCAAACCGACCCAGAGGACCGGCGTCGGGCGGGTCATCCATGCCCAATCGATCACCCTGACACCAGGGACGATCACGATCGAGGCGCGACCGAACGAGTTCCTCGTGCATGGCCTGACGCGCGAGGGTGCCCTGGCCGTCGTGGACAGCGAGATGGATCGCCGCGTCACGGCCTGCGAGGGCAAGCCATGATGTTCGCCGCAGCCGCGCTCGCGCTGTTGGCGACGATCGCGCTGGCGCTGGTGCGCGCCGCGTTGGGCCCGACCTTGTTCGACCGGGCGCAGGCGGCCAACTCCGTCGGCACGGTGGCCATGCTGCTGCTGGCGGTGCTCGGTTTCCTCGACGGCCGGCCCGACTTCCTGGACCTGGCGCTCGTCTACGGCCTGCTCAACGTCATCGGCACGATCGCGGTGCTGAAGTACTTTCGCCGCGGCGACCTCGGCGATCCGGGCATCGACGAGGAGCCCGCGAAGTGACGACCTGGATCGACGCGCTGAGCTGGGCCTGCCTGGTCGGCGGCGGCTTCTTCTGTATCGTCGGGGCCGTGGGGCTGTTGCGCATGCCCGACTTCTACACCCGCATGCACGCGGCGAGCGTGATCGAGACGCTGGGCGCCGGTCTGATCCTGCTCGGCCTCATCGTGCAGGCCGGCCTCACGCTGGTGGCGGTGAAGCTGCTGATGGTCGGCGTGCTGATCTTCTTCGCCAGTCCGACGGCCACGCACGCACTGGCACGCGCGGCCATGGTGCGCGGCCTGAAGCCGCTCCTTGCCGACGACCGGAGCACAGCATCGAAACCCTGATCATCAACGTGCTGCTCGTTCTGATGGCGGTCACCGTGCTCGTGATCGCGCGCAGCCGCAACCTTTTCGGCGTCATCGTGCTCGGCGGCCTGTACAGCTTCCTGATGGCCACCGTGCTGGTGGCGATGGACGCCGTGGACGTCGCGATGACCGAGGCCTCGGTCGGCGCGGGCATTTCCACGGTGTTGCTCCTGGGCGCGCTGTACCTTTGCAAGAGCGAGGAAACGCGGCCGGTGCAGGCGCCCTGGCTGCCACTGGTCGTTTCGCTTGCCGTCGGTGCGGTGCTCGCCTACGGCACGCTCGGCCTGCCGGAATTCTCCGACCCGAAAGCGCCCATCCACACACATGTGGTGCCTCGCTACCTGACCGAGCTCAAGCAGGAAGTCGATGTGCCCAACGTGGTGACCGCCGTGCTCGCCAGCTACCGGGGCTACGACACGCTGGGCGAGACCACGGTGGTCTTCACCGCGGGTGCCGGCGTGATCGCGCTGCTGCGGCGCCGCCGCAAGGATCGCAAGCCATGAGGCACGACGTGATCCTTCGGGTCATCGCCAAGCTGCTGATCCCGTTCATCCTGCTGTTCGCGCTGTACGTGCAGTTCCACGGCGACTTCGGACCGGGCGGCGGCTTCCAGGCCGGCGTGATCCTGGCCGCGGCAGTGATCTTCTACGGCCTGATCTACGGCCTCGCCGACGCCCGCAAACTGGTGCCCGAGGCGGTGGTCGAGTCGATGATGGCCATCGGCGTGCTGATCTACGGCGGCGTGGGCGTGGCGGGCCTGCTGCTGGGCGGCAACTACCTCGACTACTTCGTGCTCGACCCGAACCCCGTGCACGGCCAGCACCGCGGCATCTTCTGGGTCGAAGTGGGCGTGGCCGTCACCGTGTCGGGCGTGATGCTGAAGATCTTCTACATGTTCGCCGACCGCGGCCGGGTGGACGAATGACGCTCGCCGGGACCGGCATGACCCTCGGCGGCCACTTCACCTACTTCATCACCCTGTTCCTGATGATCGCGGGGCTGTTCATCGTCATCGCGCGCGGCAACCTGATCAAGAAGCTGGTCGGCCTGAGCATCTTCCAGACCTCGGTGTACCTGCTGTACATCGCGCCGGGAAAGTTGGTGGGCGGCACGGCGCCGATCCTGAGCGACGCGTTCACGGTCTATTCCAACCCCTTGCCTCATGTCCTGATCCTCACCGCCATCGTCGTGGGCGTGGCCACGCTGGCGCTCGGCCTGGCGCTGGTGGTGCGCATCCGCGAGGCCTATGGCAGCATCGAGGAAGATGAAATCCTGAGCCTGGATGCGGCGCCGAGCCGCGCCGAACAACAAGAATGAATCTGGCCCCGCATCTGCCTGCGTTGCAGGTCGTCGTCCCTTTGCTTGCCGCACCGCTGACGGTGCTGCTGCGCCGTCGCAGCGTGGCGTTCGCCGTAGCGCTGGCCGCGAGTTGGGTCGCGCTGGCAATCGCCGTAGCGCTGTGGCTGCGGGTGGCCGAGGGCGGCACGATCTCCTACGCGATCGGCAACTGGCCCGCGCCCTGGGGCATCGAGTACCGCGTAGACGCACTGAGCGCATTCGTGCTCGTGCTCGTCACGGGCATCGCGGCGCTGGTGCTGCCCTACAGCCGGGCCAGCATCGAGGCCGAGGTACCACCCCAGAAGCACTACCTCTTCTACACGATGTTCGCGTTGTGCCTCGCGGGGCTGCTGGGCATCACGATCACCGGCGACGCATTCAACACCTTCGTGTTCCTGGAGATCTCATCGCTTTCGATCTACGTGCTGATCGCACTGGGGCGCGACCGCCGCGCGCTGTTGGCCGCGTACCAGTACCTGATCATGGGTACGATCGGCGCCACCTTCATCGTCATCGGCATCGGCTTGCTGTACCTGATGACAGGCACGCTGAACCTGGCCGACATGGGTCGTCGCCTCGCCGCGGTGCAGGGCACGCGCCCGGTACTGGCGGCGCTCGCCTTCCTCACCGTCGGCCTGTCGTTGAAGCTGGCGCTGTTCCCGCTCCACCAGTGGCTGCCGAACGCCTACGCCTTTGCGCCTTCGGCGGTGTCGGCCTTCATCGCGGCCACCGCCACCAAGGTCGCGGTGTACGTGTTGCTGCGCTTCTATTACTCGGTGTTCGGCGAGTCGGCGGTGTTCGCGCGGCTGCCGATGCAGGAGGCGATGCTGCTGCTGGCGCTGGCGGGCATCTTCGTCGCCTCGACCGTCGCCATCTTCCAGACCGACCTGAAGCGACTGTTCGCCTATTCGAGCGTCGGCCAGATCGGCTACATCATCCTGGGCCTGTCGTTCGACTCGACCTCGGGCCTGACTGCCACCATCGTCCACCTGTTCAACCACGGCGTCACCAAGGGCGCGATCTTTCTGTTGCTCGGCGGCGTGGCGCTGGTGACGGGCGGCACCAGCCTGGCGCGCATCCAGGGCCTGGGCAAGCGCATGCCGTTGACCAGCTTCGGCATCGTGCTGTGCGGCCTGTCGCTGATCGGCATTCCGGGCACCGCCGGCTTCGTCAGCAAGTGGTATCTGATCCGGGCGGCATTCGAAAAGGGACAGTGGTGGCTGGCGTTCCTGATCGTCGCGTCCTCGCTGCTGGCGGCGGCGTATGTGTGGCGCTTCGTCGAAGCGGCCTACTTCCGCGAGCCGCGCAAGGACCTCACCGAGGGTGCCAAGGTGCCCCGGAGCATGGCGATCCCCTCGGGTTTGCTGGTCGCCACCGTCGTTTATTTCGGGCTCGACACCTCGTTTACCGTGGGCTCCGCCGCCCAGGCCGCAGCGCTGCTGCTCGGGGGGTTGCGCTGATGCTCGCACCCGACACCACTCTGCTGCTGGCACTGGCCGTGCCGCTGGCCGGCGCCGCTCTGATCGCGCTGGCCGGTCGCGCGCCCGACCTGCGCGAAGCCATCACCGGGGTCACGACGCTCGCGTTGCTGGGCAGCGTGCTGACTCTGTTGCCGGTGGTCAGCGGCGGCGCACGACCTGCAGTCACGCTGCTGACGTTGTTGCCGGGACTGCAGGTGGCGTTCAAGCTGGAACCGCTGGGCATGCTGTTCGCCCTCATCGCTTCGGGTCTGTGGGTCGTCAATTCGCTGTACTCGGTCGGCTACATGCGCGGCAACAACGAGGCGCACCAGACGCGCTTCTACGCCTGCTTCGCACTCTCTCTGGCGGCGACGATGGGCATCGCCTTCGCCGGCAACCTGTTCACGCTGTACATCTTCTACGAACTGCTGACGCTGGTCACCTACCCGCTCGTCATCCACCATGGCACCGGCCCGGCGCGCCGCGGCGGCAACGTGTACCTCGGGCTCTTGATGGGGACCTCGATCGTCTTCCTGCTGCCGGCACTGGTCTTCATCTGGCACGTCGCCGGCACCACCGACTTCACGGTGGGCGGCATCCTGGCCGGCAAACTGGGGCACGCCGAATTGGCGGGGCTGCTGGCGCTGTGCATGTTCGGCATCGGCAAGGCCGCGCTGATGCCCTTCCACCGCTGGCTGCCGGCCGCCATGGTTGCGCCCACGCCGGTGTCGGCGCTGCTGCACGCGGTGGCCGTGGTCAAGGCCGGCGTGTTCAGCGTCGTCAAGGTGATCGTCTACATCTTTGGCGTCGACAACCTGGCCGCGTCGGGAATCGGCGGCGCCGCCGACTGGCTGGTGGTGGTGGCCGGTTTCACCATCGTTGCGGCGTCGGTCGTCGCCCTCTACTCCGACAACCTCAAACGCCGCCTGGCCTATTCCACGGTCAGCCAGCTCGCCTACATCGTGATGACCACAGCGCTGCTGGTGCCGCTGTCGTTGATCGGTGCGGTCCTGCACATCGCGGCCCATGCGGTCGGCAAGATCACGCTGTTCTTCGCCGCCGGCGCGATCTACACCGCCGCGCACAAGACCGAAGTCAGCGAGCTCGACGGCATCGGCCGGCGCATGCCGTGGACGATGGGCGCGTTCGCGATCGCCACGCTGTCGATGATCGGCCTGCCGCCAGCGGTGGGTTTCGTCTCCAAGTGGTACATGCTGTCCGGGGCGATGGCGGCACAGCATTGGCTGGCGGTGGCGGTGATCGTCGTCAGCACACTGTTGAATGCCGGCTACTTCCTGCCGATCGTCTACCGCGCGTTCTTCGTGGCGCCGCGCGACGCCCCGCACGATCCTGCGCACGGCGAGGCGCCGCTGCCGATGGTGCTGGCCCTCGGCGCCACGTCCGCGGCCACCGTGCTGCTGTTCTTCCTTCCCGACGTGCCGCTGGCGCTGGCGCGCCAGACGATCGCGCCCTGAGACGACGACCATGGACGAAAAACCCCACTGGCTCGACGAGCCGCGCAACGTCAGGCGCCTGTGGCGCGGCTTTCTGGTCGTGCTCGTGCTCACGGTGCTGGCGCAGTGGCTGGTACCGCTGCCGCCGCATTTCGAGATCGAGTCGGTATTCGGCTTCAATGCCTGGTTCGGCTTCGCGGTTTGCGCCGCGATGATCGTCTTCGCCAAGGTGCTGGCTCTAGTGCTGAAACGACCGGACACCTACTACGGCAAGCGCGATGACTGAGACCGTGATCCACCCCGCGCTCGCGTTGATCCTTGGCGCCCTGGTGCTGCCGTTCCTGCGCGGCATGCCCAGGTCGGTAGCGATCGTGGGGCTGCCGCTCGTCACGCTGGCGCTCCTCTGGCAGGTGCCGGACGGTCCCGTGTGGCAGGCGCACTTTCTCGACTACACGGTCACACCGCTGCAGGGCGACAGGCTCTCGCGCCTGTTCGCGACGATCTTCGCGCTGATGGCAGCGGTCGGTGGCCTGTTCGCGCTCGGTCAGAACAGCCGCCTCGAAGTGCCGGCGGCGTTCGTCTACGCGGGCGCCGCGATCGGTGTCACGCTCGCCGGCGACCTGTTCACGGTGTTCGCCTTCTGGGAGCTGATGACGGTCGGCTCGACGCTGGTGCTGTGGAGCCATGGCCGGGACACGGCGTATCGTGCGGCGCGGCGTTACCTGATGATCCACCTGCTCGGAGGCGTGGTGCTCTTTGCCGGCATCACCGGCCACGTCGCCCAGACCGGCAGCGTCACCTTCACGCACATGGCGCCGGACTCCGTCGCGCACTGGCTGATCCTGATCGGCTTTCTCGTCAATGCCGGCGCGCCACCGCTGTCGGCCTGGTTACCCGACGCCTACCCCGAGGCCTCGTGGAGCGGCACGGTGTTTCTGTCGGCCTTCACCACCAAGACGGCGGTGTATGTGCTGATCCGCGGATTTCCCGGCACCGAGCTGCTGATCTGGGTCGGCCTGTTCATGGCGTTCTACGGGATCGTCTACGCGCTGCTGGAAAACGACATGCGGCGCATCCTCGCCTATTCGATCGTCAACCAGGTCGGCTTCATGATCGCGGGCGTCGGCATCGGCACCGAGATGGCGCTCAACGGCGCCGCGGCGCACGCCTTCACCCACATCATCTACAAGGCGCTGCTGCTGATGTCGGCCGGCTCGGTGCTGTTGATGACCGGCCGGCGCAAGTGTTCCGAGCTCGGCGGGCTGTTCCACAGCATGCCGCTGACCATGGTGTGCGGCACGATCGGCGCGCTGGCGATCTCGTCATTCCCGCTGACCTCGGGCTTCGTCTCGAAATCGATGGTGTCCCAGGCTGCCGCCGATGGGCATCTGCTGGCGGTGTGGCTGCTGCTGGCGGCCGCGTCGGCAGGCGTGTTCCTGCACGCCGGCATCAAGTTCCCGTGGTTCGTCTTCTTCCAGAAGGACTCGGGGCTGCGACCGGCCGAACCGCCGGCCAGCATGCGCTGGGCGATGGTCGTGTATGCATTCCTGTGCATCGCGCTCGGCGTCTGGCCGGAGCCGCTGTACGCGCTGCTTCCCCATGCGGTGAAGTACGAGCCGTACACTTGGGCGCACGTGCTGGCGCAACTGCAACTGCTGCTGTTCTCCGGGCTGGCATTCTTCGTCATGCTGCCCTACCTCAAACGCACGCTGACGATCACGCTGGATACCGACTGGCTGTGGCGGCGCCTGCTGCCGGCTGCGGCAACTCGCTCGGAGGCCTGGTTCGGTGCGGCCAGACAGGCGCTGTCGGCCGGTGCCGGCCACGTGGGCAACGGCCTCGTCGGGATGGTGATCCGCCAGGCAGGACAGGACGCCCGCCTGGCCCGAACCTGGCCCACGCGAAGCATGGCGCTTTGGGTGCTGGTGGTGTTGCTGGGTTACCTGCTGCTGTACTACGCGTGATCGCCGCACCGAGGCGCGATACGGCCGACCCCTTGGAAACCCGCGTGGTTGCTGGTAGGCCGTGCAGGATTTGAACCTGCGACCAACGGATTAAAAGTCCGCTGCTCTACCAACTGAGCTAACGGCCCGGAGGGTGCGAATTATACCGCGGCCGATGACCGGCCGAAGCGCCGTGCCCCGTGGCGCTCAGAGCTTGTGACAAATTTCGTCGCGAGCGGCCCGAGGTCGAATCGAGAAGCGCAGCCGTACGAGTCGTACGGCGAGCATCGCAGGTTCGAGATCGGGACGCGCAGCAGAAATATTCACAAGCTCTCAGGCCTCGCGCATCATCCGCCAATATTCGAACTTCATGGTCGCGGCGGCGCCGATGATGATCGAGACGGTCGCCAGGATCGATCCGATCGACAGCGTCGAGACTCCGGTGATGCCCTGGCCGATCGTGCAGCCCATCGCGGTCACGCCGCCGAAGCCCATCAGGGTTCCGCCGATGATGTGCCGGAACATGTCCTGCGCGGACGAGAAGTGCTCCCAGCGGAACGACTTCGTCGCGAGCGCGTAGAGGAACGATCCGATGCCCACGCCGAATACGGTGGCGATTCCGAAAGTGATCACGGTGCTGGCGTCGGTCCAGTATTGCCAGTACTCGAGCGTGTAGGCGGTGGGCGCCACGAAGGACATCGACTCCGCCAGTTTGGAGTTGGTGCCGAAGACGACCACCTCGAGCGAATCCGGATCCTCGGCGAGTCCGAGCCTTCCGGTGACATACCAGCCGGCGATGATGACCGCACCCACCACCAGCCCAGCGAGCAGGTTTTCGCGGGCGCTCCAGAACTCGCGGTTGAACACCACGAAGGCGAGCAGAAGGCCGGCGGCGGCGAGCGCGATGGCGAGCTCGGCGGCGCGCAGGTCGAGTCCGAGGGCGCCATGTAGCAGCGCAGGCAGGGTCTGGCTTCCGGAAAGATGCAGCGTCACCGCCGGAGCCTGGAGCACGCCGACGCGGAAGGCGCCGAGGATTCCCCTGAGCGTCACGAACGCGGCGAAACCGAGATAGATGAAGACCACCACCGACTTCAGGTTTCCTCCGCCCACCCGCACCAGCGTCTTGTTCGCGCAGCCCGATGCCAAGGTCATGCCGACGCCGAAGCACAGCCCACCCACCACATGCGCGAGCCAGGGCACGTTGGGGCCGGTGTAGATCGTCTTGCCGAGGTCGATCGCACCGGAATAGGCAAGCACGTTGGTGCCGATGATCGCCACCGCCATCGCCAGCATCCAGGCGCGCATACGGCCCCAGTCGCCCATGTTCACGACATCGGACACCGCACCCATCGTGCAGAAATTGGTCTTGTTGGCGAAGAAGCCGAAGATCAGGCCGAGACCGAAGCCCCACCAAGCCACCGTTTTCGCGATCAGTTGAACATCGATCAATTCGATCCCTCCTCGATTTCCGGCGCCGTTCCTCGGCATCGCTCGCCGTGCGCCGTGCTTTTGGAATCAGGCGTCGCGCAAAGCGTGGAATTGTCGTGCGCGCGGCGGATCGCGACAAGTCAAACGTTTTTTCTCTCGGATAACCGGTCTCTATCCGTGACGCAACGCAACCTATGCGCCCGCGGGAGCCGCACGATAGCGCGTCGGATCGGAAACGCCGGCCGCTTCGAAGCCCGCGCGCCGCAGGCGACACGCATCGCAGCGCCCGCACGCCCGCCCCTCGGCGTCGGCCTGGTAGCACGACACCGTGAGCGCGTAGTCGAGCCCGAGCGCGATGCCGCGTCGGATGATCTCGGCCTTGGACAGCGCGATGAGCGGCGCATGGACCGTGAGGCGCGCGCCCTCGACCCCCGCGCGGGTGGCCCGCTTCGCCATCGCCTCGAACGCGGCGATGTACTCGGGACGGCAGTCCGGATAGCCGGAGTAGTCGACCGCATTGACGCCGATGAAAATGTCATTGGCACCGAGCGCCTCGGCCCAGGCAAGCGCAAGGGCGAGCAGGACGGTATTGCGCGCCGGCACATAAGTAACCGGGATGCCCGTGCCGACCCCCGTCACCGGCACCGCGATGCGCGCGTCGGTGAGCGCAGATGCGCCGAAACCGGACAGATCCACGGCGATGCGGCGCTGTTCGGCCGCCCCGAGCGCGCGGCACACGCGCGCGGCCGCGGCGAGTTCTGCGGCATGCCGCTGGCCGTAGTCGAGCGTCAGCGCATGGGTCTCGTAGCCGTCGCGGCGCGCGATCGCCAGCACGGTGGCCGAATCGAGCCCGCCGGAAACCAGCACGACCGCCTTTTTCATCACCGGATCGGCCTCGTCGAGTCCATCGTTTAGTTTCTGGTTTCGGGTTTCGAGTTCCAGGTTCCAGGTTCCATGTTCCAGGTTTCTGGTTTCAGGTTGTCGGTTTCAATGCCCGCGCGGCTCGTCCCAGATCAGTTTGTGCAACTGCACCTGGAGGCGCACCGGCAGCCGGTCGCGGAGGATCCACTCGGCCAGCAGCCGCAGTGGCAGCGCCCCCTGAATGGGCGAGAGCAGCACCTCGCAGCGGCGCGCGAGATCGCGCGTGCGGATCTGCTCGGATGCCCAGCGGTAGTCGGCCTCGCCCGCGAGCACGATCTTGATCTCGTCGCCGGCGCCGAGGCATTCGAGGTTCTCCCAGCGGTTCTTCGCCTCCTCGCCGGAGCCCGGGGCCTTGAGGTCCATGATGCGGGCCACCCGCGGATCGACCCCGGAGATATCGAGCGCACCCGAGGTCTCCAGGCTGACGCGGTAGCCGGCCTCGCACAGCTCCCGCAGGAGCCGCAGGCAGCCGGGCTGCGCCAGCGGCTCCCCTCCGGTCACGCAGACGTGAGCGGCGCCGAACGCTCTCACGCGTTCGAGGATTTCCGAAAGCGCGAGCGCCTCGCCGCCAGAGAATGCATATTGCGTGTCGCACCAGCGGCAGCGCAGCGGGCAGCCGGTGAGCCGCACGAACGCGCTCGGCAGGCCGGCGCGCGTGGACTCGCCCTGGATGGAGTGGAAGATCTCGGAAACGCGCAGGCGAAGCCGGGGCTCGCTCACTTCTTGCGCGGCTTGAGCCGCTCGCGGGCGGTGGCGGCAGCCGGGCTGTTCGGGTATCTGGCGACGATGGTACCGAGGGTGACGCGCGCGCCCTTGGCATCTCCGGTCTCCTGTTCGCACAGCGCGGCACCGAGCAGCGCTTCGGGCGCCTTGGCGTCGGTGGGCCAGATCAGCGCGAGCTGCCGGAACGCCTGGAGCGCCTTCTGGCAGTCGCGCAACTGGTAGTGCGACTGCCCCTTCCAGTACAGGGCGCCGGGCGCATAAGTGCCAAGCGGATAGTTCCGGATGAAGGCTTCGTAGGCGGCGATGGCCTCGTTGTATTTCGCCGCCTTGAACAGGTTCAGCGCCGCCTCGTAGGCCTTGGCCTCTGCCGCCGGATCGGGCGCCGGCGGCACGGCGGCCGCCGCGGGAGCCGCAACCGGGGCCGGCCTGGCGGCGGCCTCTTCCAGCTTGCGCAGCCGGTTGTCGAGATCGACGTAGAAGTCCTTCTGGCGCTTCTTCGACTGCTCGACCTCGAAGTTGAGCACTTCGAGCTGGCCGCGGATCTGGGAGAGTTCCTGCCGGAGCGCCTCGACCTGATTGGAAAGCTGGAGCGAACCGCCGACGGCCCCCTCCAGCTTGGCGTCCAGCCTGGCTTCCAGCTTGTCGATGCGGGTCGCCTGTTCGCGCCTGAGCTGCTCGATGCGCGCGCGCGCCTCCTCGTCGTCGAACAGCGCGGCACCGGCCGCCTGCGGCAGCAGCAGGGCGCCGAGGGTCGCCACGAGCAATGCTTTCCTGCGCATCGCTCAGAACTCGCCCGAATACAACAGGTCGACGCGGCGGTTCTCGGCCCAGGCGGAGTCGTCATGTCCGGGGTTGCGCGGCTTTTCCTCGCCCAGGCTGACCGATTCGATCTGGCTCTCCTTCACTCCCAGCAGCATCAGCACGCTCTTCACCGCATCGGCCCGCTTCTGCCCGAGCGCCAGGTTGTATTCGCGGCTGCCGCGCTCGTCCGCATTGCCCTGGATCAGCATCCTGATGGTCGAATGCGAGAGGAGGAACTTCGCGTGAGCCTCGATCAGCGGCTTGAACTCGTCCTTGATGGCAAAGCTGTCGAACTCGAAAAACACGCTCCTCTTCGACAGGATGTTCTTCGGGTCCTTGAGCGCCGCGATCCCGGCATCGCCGGAAGGCGCCGCGGGCGTCACCTTGGCCACCGCGGAGGGTTCCACCGGCTGCGCCGCCGGCGCCGCACCTGGGCTGCGCTCCTCCACGCCGGCCCCGGCCTGTTCCGGACCGGTGGGCGTCGACTTGCAGCCGGCCAGTGCGAGCACGAAGGCGACGATGAGCAGTTTCGGCAGCTTTTCCATCACTTGTTCCCTCCTCGGATCAATAGTTGACGAACGGACCCCAGGCCGGTTCGCGTACGTTGCCCGCGGCGACACTGAGCCGCTGCCTGACGCGGCCATCGCTGGAGATCGCGGCAAGCACACCCCGACCCCCGATCTCCGTGGCATAGAGAATGATGCGCCCGTTGGGCGCGAAGCTCGGCGATTCGTCCTTGGCCGAGTCTGTGAGGACATGCGTCTGGCGTGTGGCGAGATCCATGACCGCGAGCTGGAAGCGTCCGCCGCTGCGCGAGATGAAGGCCATGCTTTTGCCATCCGCGGAAATGCGCGGGCTGACGTTGTAGCTGCCCTCGAAGGTGATGCGCTGCGTCTCCCCGCCGCCGGCGGGAATGCGGTAGATCTGCGGGCTGCCGCCGCGATCCGAGGTGAAATAGATGGACTGTCCGTCGAGAGAGAAGAACGGTTCGGTGTCGATGCCGGCGGAGCTCGCGAGCCTGCGCACACCGCTGCCGTCGGCATTCACCAAGTAGAGTTGCGAGCCGCCGTCCTTGGTGAGCACTACCGCCAGCCGGCTGCCGTCCGGCGACCAGGCCGGGGCGCTGTTCGAGCCCTTGAAGTTGGCCACGACATGGCGCCTGCCGGTCGCCAGGGTGTGCACGTAGACGACCGGCTTCTTCGCCTCGAACGACACATAGGCGAGGCGGCGTCCGTCGGGCGACCAGGCCGGCGAGATGACCGGCTCGCGCGAAGCCAGCGCCGTCTGCGGGTTCATGCCGTCAGCATCGGAGATCTGGAGCTCGTAGCGTCCGGCGCTCTTGACCACGTAGGCGATACGGGTGGAGAACACGCCGCGCTCGCCGGTGAGTTTCTCGTAGACAAAATCCGCGATGCGGTGGCCGGTGGTGCGAAGCTGGCTCGCCGCCGCCGCCAGCGCGGCTCCGCCCAACTGCGCCTGTCGCTGGATGTCGAAGAGCCGGAAGCGCGCCTCCATGCGCTCCGGCCCGCTCGCCGACACGCTGCCCGCGAGCAGCGCATCGGCCCCGCGGCTCCTCCATTCGGCATGATCCGGCGCGGCCGCCTCGCTCAGCGGACGCGCGCCGGTCTCGATCAGCCGGAACATCCCGCTGCGTTCGAGATCGGCGCGCACGACGGCGGAGAGTGCCTGCGGGAGCAGTCCGTCGCCGGCGAAATCCGCGATCGCGATCGGGATCCGGTTCGCACCCGCCCCGCTGATCTCGATGCTGAGCTGCGCTCGCGCACCTGGCGCCGCGAGCAACGCCGCGAGCGCGTAGACCGCGGTACGCCTCATCGGCGCGTTCCGGCGCGCGGATGCACGCCCGCGCAGGCCGGATTTTCTCTAGAGTGATCCATCAGCGTGAGGGGAAGCTGTACGAAAAATTATACCTCAGCGGCCCTCGCCATCCTCCAGTGGCCGGAACCTGAGCTCGAGAACGCGCGAGAACAGTTCCGGAGAAGGCGGCCGGGGGAGCGGGCTCGATTTCAGGATCGCGCGCTCGATCGCCAAATCCAGCCCCGCGTGGCCGCTCGATCGCTTGAGCCTGAGCGGAGGCAGCACCTCGCCGTTGGGCAACTGGGAAACCTCGAACACCGCCTCGGGGTTCCCCCGCACGTCGGCCGGCAGCACGATGTTGCCGCGGATCTTGGCACGCACGCGATCGATGTACTCAGCGGCTGCCCGCGCGCGCGCGGACTCGCGGGCGGAATCCGCCTGCCGTTCGCGCACGGCCTTCGCCTGGTGTGCGGCCTCGTCGGCGGCGCGTGCCTGAGCGAGCCGCTCGGTCTCGTTGCGAATCTGCTCGTCGATGAGGCTGCGCTGCAACTCGGGATTCGGTCGCGGCGCCGGGACTTCCTTCTTCGGCTCCGGTCGCGGCGCCGGGACTTCCTTCTTCGGCTCCGGCCGCGGCTTGGGCTTCTCCGGCTTTTCCCTGAGCGCGATGTCCGGCCTGGGCGCCGGTCTCGGCTGCGGTTTCACCTCCCGCGGCGGCAGCGGCCGGGGTTCCGCCTTCGCGCGTTCCGGCACCGGCGCGGGTGCGGGCAGGTCGCGGACGAGTTCGACCTCGACCGCTTCCGGCGGATGGCTCTGCCAGCGCACGCCGTAGATCAGCACCACGACGAGCAGCGCGTGGGTCGCCGCCGAGAGGACGAACGATGCCCACTTGCCACGCTCCGCGCGCACATCCGCCATCGCTGCGAGCCTCATCTGCCCTGCTGGACCAGCAGCCCGATGCGCGCCACCTGCTGCTTCTGGAGCTCGTCCATGACCTCGAGCACCGCCTGGTAGCGCACGTTTCGATCGGCCGCGATCACCACCGCCTGTTTGGGGTCGCGCTCCTGCGCCTGGCGCAGGTGGCCGGCGAGCTCGCCGCGCGAGACCTGCTTCTCGCCGCCCGCGCTCGCGCGCAGCGCGAGCGAGCCGTCGGCCCGGATCAGCACCCGGATCGGCTCGGCCGGCGGCTGGGCCGCCTTGCCGACGGTGGGCAGGTCGATCGCAGCGGTCTGAATCAACGGCGCGGTGACCATGAAGATCACCAGCAGCACCAGCATCACGTCGATGTAGGGCACGACGTTGATCTGGTTCATCAGGCGGCGCTGGCGCATGGCGGTGCCTACTTCAGTTGCCGCTGGAGGATGTTGGAGAACTCCTCCATGAAGCTCTCGAGCCGGATCGCGATGCGATCGATGTCATGCGCATAGCGGTTGTAGGCCACCACCGCCGGGATCGCCGCGAACAGGCCGATCGCGGTCGCGACCAGCGCCTCGGCGATGCCGGGAGCCACGTGGGCGAGGGTGGCCTGCTGCACGTTCGCCAGCCCGCGGAACGCGTTCATGATGCCCCACACGGTGCCGAACAGGCCGACATAGGGCGACACCGATCCGGTCGAAGCCAGGAAGGCGAGGTGCGATTCGAGCGTGTCCATCTCGCGCTGATAGGTGGCACGCATCGCGCGGCGCGCGCCATCGACGATCACCGGGGCGTCCAGGGAACGCTGGCCGCGCAGCTTGGTGAATTCGCGGAACCCGGCCTCGAAGATGCGCTCCAGGCTGCCGGAGCCGTGGCGATCGGCGACCGCGCCCTGGTACAGCGCGTTGAGGTCGCCTCCGCTCCAGAAATCGCGCTCGAAGCGGTCGGTCTTGGCGCGCGCATCGCGCAGCGTGAACCACTTGCGGAAGATCCAGTACCACGACATGAAGGACACCACCGCGAGCAGCGCCATCACGCCCTTCACCGGAACGCTGGCGTTGGCGACGAGCGCCAGAATCGAGAAATCCTGTACGACGTTCATGCGAGGCACCCGAAAGTCTGCCGCAGTGCCCGGGGCAGCGCGGCGGGTTTCATGCTCTTCAGCTCGACGCAGGCCACGCGCACGCTGGCCTGCGCGAGGAGCGCCCCGGCGCGCTCGATGCGCTGGTCGAACACGAGCCGGACGCGTGCGACCTCCCGCAGCCGCGAGACCACCAGCAGTTCGTCGTCCAGCCGCGCCGGCTTGAGGTACTCGATGGCAAGCGAGCGTACCGCAAATCCGATCCCGGTATGCTCCCGCAGCGCCTCCTGCCCGTAGCCCAGCGCGCGCAGCCATTCGGTGCGCCCGCGCTCGAGAAACCTCAGGTAGGACGCGTAATAGGCGATGCCCGCGGCATCGGTGTCCTCGAAATACACCCGCACCGGGAAGACGAACGCCTCGGCGGATTTCAAGTTGACTCCGCGCCCGGCCCCGGCGTTCCCGGGCCGCGCCTCCCGGCCGTCTTCACTTGTCATCCCAGAGCTCGGGGGGCCGCGGCTGGGCGAGTCCGAAATGGCGGTAGATCGAATCGGTCGCGATGCGCCCGCGCGGCGTGCGCTGCACGTAGCCCTGCTGGATCAGGAACGGCTCGATCACGTCCTCGATCGTGTCGCGCGCCTCTCCGATCGCGGCGGCCAGGTTCTCGACGCCGACCGGGCCGCCGGCGAACTTGTGCAGGATCGCCTCGATCAGCTTGCGGTCCATGACATCCAGGCCGAGCGTGTCGACGTCCAGCATCGCGAGCGCCGCGTCGGCCACCTCGCGCGTGATCGCACCGCCCGCGCGCACCTGGGCGAAGTCGCGCACCCGCCGCAGCAGCCGGTTGGCGATGCGCGGAGTGCCGCGCGCGCGCCGCGCGATCTCCGCCGCCCCTTCGGGCGCAAGTTCCACCTCCAGCATGCGGGCCGAGCGCACGAGGATGCGGGCGAGTTCCTCCGGCGTGTAGAACTCGAGCCGGGCGACGATGCCGAAGCGGTCGCGCAGCGGGTTGGTGAGCATGCCCGCGCGGGTGGTCGCGCCCACCAAGGTGAAGGGCGGCAGGTCGAGCTTCACCGAGCGCGCCGCCGGCCCCTCGCCGATCATGATGTCGAGCTGGAAGTCCTCGAGCGCCGGATACAGGATCTCCTCCACCACCGGAGAGAGGCGATGGATCTCGTCGATGAACAGGACGTCGTTCGGCTCCAGGTTGGTGAGGATCGCGGCGAGATCCCCGGGCCGCTCGAGCACCGGGCCCGAGGTGTGGCGCAGGCTCACCCCCATCTCGTGGGCGATGATGTGCGCGAGCGTGGTCTTGCCCAGGCCCGGCGGGCCGAACAGCAGGACGTGGTCGAGGGACTCGGCCCGCTTCCTCGCCGCCTCGATGAAGATCTCGAGCTGCCCGACGATCTTGCGCTGGCCGACATAGTCCTCGATCCGCTGGGGACGAAGCGCGCGCTCGATGCGCTCTTCCTCGGGCGAGGACGCGCCGGTGGTGACGATGCGGTCGGCCTGGAGCATGGAAGGAGTTTACCCCAGCGGGGAAGCGCGCCGTCCTCAGCTCTTCGACAGCCGCTTGAGCGCCTGGCGGATGCCCTCGGCCAGCGCGATGCCGGCAGGCAGTCCGGCCACCGCGGCCTGGGCTTCCTTGTCGCTGTAGCCCAGCGCGGCCAGCGCGGCGAGGATGTCCGCCGCGCCTCCCGGCGCCGGAGTGCGCGAGAGGCTTACCGTCCTGGGGAGCGCGTCGCGCAGCTCGAGCAGCAGGCGGGCGGCGGTCTTCTTGCCGATACCGGGCACGCGCGTGAGCCGGCCGGCGTCCTGCATCGCGACTGCCTGCGCGAGCTCATCCACGCTCATCCCGGAAAGCACGGCGAGCGCGATGCGGGCGCCGACCCCGCTCACGCGCAGGAGCTGGCGGAACACCGCGCGTTCGGGCTCCGCGCCGAAGCCGTAGAGGAAATGGCCGTCCTCGCGCACCAGCAGATGGGTGTGGAGCGTGACCCGTTCGCCGCACGGGGGAAGGTCGTAGAAGGTGCTCATCGGCACCTCCAGCTCGTAGCCGACGCCCTGCACGTCGAGCGCGATGCCGGGCGGGTTCTTCTCGATCAGGATGCCGGTGAGTCGCCCGATCATGACCACTGGGCAGAGGCGGCGAGCGCAATGCCGAGCACGATGCCATGCGCGTTGGCCGCGGCGATCGTCGCGGTGATGCCCGGCGCGAGCCGGGACGGCTGCCCGGCGTGGGAGAGCAGCACGCGCGCGGCCTTCAGCGACAGCACCGCGGGGGCAGCCGCAAGCAGGCAGGCCGCGGGCAGCATCCCGAGGATCGCCATCAGCGCCAGCCAGCCGTAGGCGAGCCCCGCGATCGCGACATAGCCCCAGCGCGCGCGCGCCGGGCCGAGGCGCGCCACGAGCGTGAGCTTGCCGGCCTGCCGGTCCGCGCCGATGTCCGGAAACTCGTTGATGTAGAGCACGTTCGCGACCAGAGCCGCATAGCCCAGGCCAGCCGCGACCGGCGTGAACGAGAACGCTCCGCGCTGCACGAAGTCGGCGCCGGTCACCACCAGCAGCCAGCCGCCTGCCACCGCAGCCTCGCCCAGCCCGCGGCTCATCAGCTTGAAGGGCGGCGCCGAGTAGGCCCAGCCGAGCGCGAGCCCGGCCAGCCCGATCGAGAGGAGGCCGGGAGCCGAATGCGCGCTCAGCCACAATCCCGCCGGAACCACCGCCGCCAGCAGGCACCAGCCGAACACCGCGGTCGCGCCCAGCGACAGCACCCCGTTCTGGATGAAGCGGCTGCCTCCCGTAAACGGGAAGATGCGGCTGCGGTTCGCCGCGTCCGATCCGTTGAGCGCGTCGTAGTAATCGTTGAGCACGTTGATGCCGGCATGCGCGACCATGGCGAAGAGCACGGTCACGACCGCGGCCCCCGGATGAATCGCAGCGCCTCCCCACAGCGCGCTGGCGATCCCGACCAGGCAGCCGAAGAGCGTCACGCTCAGGAACGCGGGACGGGTGGCGAGCAGATAGCGCGCGAGCGGATTGGGGAGTGCGGCGAGCGTGGGTTCGGCCGGCATCAGACGAGCCTCCCCCGGCGCACCCGGTAGCCCGCGGTGGCGAGCCCTCCCAGCCCCTGGCCGCCGTGCGCGTGACAGATCGCGCAGGCGAGTGCGTCGGCTGCATCGGGGCCGAGTTCGCCTTCCAGACCGAGCAGTCTCTTCACCATGTGCTGCACCTGTCGTTTGTCGGCGTGGCCCGCCCCGACCACCGCCTGTTTGACCTGCAGCGCAGTGTACTCCGCCACCGGCAGGGCGCTCGATACGGCGGCGCAGATCGCCGCCCCGCGCGCCTGTCCCAGTTGTAGCGTGGAGTTCGGATTTACATTGACGAAGACCTTCTCGACCGCGACCTGCGCGGGACCGTGCTCGGCGATGACCTGGCGCAGGGTCTCGAGGATGACCCGCAGCCGTTCGGGCAGCGCGGCCTCCGGAGTCTTCACCCGCCCGCTGGCCACGTAGCGCAGGGCATTCCCGGCCTTGTCGATCACGCCGTAGCCGGTGATGCGCAGGCCGGGATCGATGCCCAGGATGCGCACCAGCGGCTGAGAGGCGGCGCGCCCCGGCATCACCGCCTACCCGTTGTCCAGCGAGGCGGTCGTGTAGACCTCCTGCACGTCGTCGAGATTCTCCAGCGCATCGAGCAGCCGCTGCATCCTGGCGGCCTCCTCGCCTTCGAGCGCGGCGTCGTTCAGTGCCTTCATGGTGACCTCGGCATATTCGGGCACGAGCCCGGCGCCCTGGAATGCCTTGCGCACCGCCTCGAACGCGCCCGGCGGGCAGACCACCTCGATGCTGCCGTCCTGGTCGGCGAGGACGTCCTCGGCGCCGGCATCCAGCGCCGCTTCCATCACCTTCTCCTCGCTCGTTCCGGGAGCGAACACGAACAGCCCGCAATGCCTGAACAGGAACGCGACCGAGCCGTCCTGGCCGAGGTTGCCGCCGTTTTTGGCGAAGGCATGACGGATCTCGGCGGCGGTGCGGGTGCGGTTGTCGGTCACGCAATCGACAATCACCGCGGCACCGCCCACACCGTAGCCCTCATAGCGGATCTCCTCGTAGCTGATGCCCTCGAGCTCCCCGGTGCCCTTCTTGATCGCGCGCTCGATGTTCTCCGCCGGCATGTTCACCGCCTTGGCCTTGTCGACGGCCAGCCGCAGGCGCGGATTGAAGTTCGGATCCCCCCCGCCCATCTTCGCGGCGACCGTGATCTCTTTCGCCAGCCGCGAGAAGATGCGCCCGCGCTTCTCGTCCTGACGCCCCTTGCGGTGCTGGATGTTGGCCCACTTCGAATGACCGGCCATGGCTTCTCGTGCCTTCGTGTGCCCGTGAGGACTGCTGCTGGAATCGCCGGCGATTATAGCAACCGGGGGCTCGCCATGGCCGCACCGCTGCCCCTCGCCCGCAGCGACGCCGGCGTAGAGCGCAATAAGCGGAGCGCATTGCACCAGTTTTCCAGCGGTCGCCGAAATGTTCCGCGGCCGGGCCTCCGGCGCAATGCCCTTCGGTTATTGAGCGTACGGTCACTCCAGAGCGCTCAGTGCGCCTCGTCCCAGTTCGCGCCCACCCCGACATCCGCCACCAGCGGCACCGCGAGTTCGGCGGCACCGCACATCAGCTCCGGCAGGCGGCCGCGCACGCGCTCCAGCTCCCGCTCCGGCACTTCCAGCACCAGCTCGTCGTGAACCTGCAGGATCAGCTTCGCGGCGAGGCGCTCCTCGTCCAGCCAGCGCGCGAGGGCGATCATCGCGCGCTTGATCAGGTCGGCGGCGCTGCCCTGCATCGGCGCGTTGATGGCGGCGCGCTCGGCGCCGGCGCGGCGCGCCGCGTTGCCGCTGCGGATGTCGGTCGCCCACATGCGCCGGCCGAACAGCGTCTCGACATAGCCGCGCTCGCGCGCCGTCTCGCGGGTCTCCTCCATGAAGCGGGCCACCCCCGGATAGCGCGCGAAGTAGCGGTCGATGAAACCCTGCGCCGCAGCGCGCTCTATGCCGAGTTCGCGCGCCAGCCCGAACGCCGACATGCCGTAGATGAGGCCGAAGTTGATCAC
>Ga0100381_1000575_pt1 | contig 37079 bp, 29 predicted proteins | sample CryGeymeta201505_FD_80416 | JGI IMG/M metagenome (GOLD analysis project Ga0100381, IMG submission 80416) | Groundwater microbial communities from Crystal Geyser aquifers in Utah, USA - Crystal Geyser metaG 2015-05 | ecosystem: Environmental > Aquatic > Deep subsurface > Groundwater | place: USA...
GAATTTCGAATGATGAAGTTGAACTGCTTATTGCTTTAACTTCGAAATTCATTATTTCTTGTTCATTATTCGTTATTCAATTATCGTTAACATGTTAGCGATAGCGATTCTCTAAGTGCCTAATTCATAACCTGGCAGAGCCAGAACTAAATAATTTGTAATCATCGAATGAATGAATGGTTGCATGACTGAATGAAAAACATTCATCCATTCATTTTCATTCATCAAGGCACTTAACTATTTTCTACTCAGCAAATATTCTTGTCATGTTGCGCAGAATATTTTTACTAACTATCTAATTCCTAATTTTACGCAATATCGTCTAACTCAGTTTCAACTGAAATGATATCCACCACCTCACCTTCTTCAATAATAACCGCACTTAAGCGATCTCCCGTATAGACTGAAGTATCAACATAAACAGCGTTGCTGATTTCATTATGTGTCACTTTAGCATGCCGGGTATGTCCTACAATTTGTAATTTTCCTAAATTCAATAAAGGATTCCTGTTCCAAACAACTCCGGTGGTTTCATTGATATGCTTTGTACAAAACTGTTGGAGGAATTCATCACTAATGGGTCTGTAACCCCGAAACTCTTTTGCATAAATGCTGGCTATTCCGGCGTGAGTGATAAGACAATCATCAAAATGAAGGAACAAAGGGGCGATCTCGATATAGTCTAAATGTTTACTTAAGTAATTGGGGTGTTTGGCATACGCAGAGATCGTTTTTTCGTTTCCGTTATAACCCCATGAATGAACAAAAGGATGGAGCGGCCTAGTATAGGAATACAAAAACATTAAATCGTGGTTTCCTTTTGTGAACTGAATTCCTTCATCAAGAAGTAATTCAAAAACTTCAACGGGGAAATTTCCGCGGTCAACCAAATCTCCGGTCGCGTACATCATAATATCGAAATATTGTCTACGGACTTCTTTGATTAATTTGCGCAAAGTTAAATAGCAGCCGTGAATGTCACCGATAACAGCAATCATCAATACCTAAATGTAGTTATTTTGTTTAGCAAATTCTGTAAGTTCACTCCTAAATTTTGGATGAGCAATCCCGATAAGTGAATCTGTACGCTCGCGGATTGATTTACCATGAAGCTGCACAGCACCATATTCAGTAACTACATAATGAACATCAGCACGATTAGTTACAACCCCGGCTCCCGATTTAAGAACGGGAGTAATTCTTGAGATGGAGAAATCTTTTGTTGTTGAAGGAAGCGCGATGATCGGTTTTCCTCCTTTAGAACGAGCCGCTCCGCGAATAAAATCTACCTGCCCGCCAAATCCGCTGTAAATTTTTGTCCCGATTGAATCCGAACAAACCTGCCCGGTAAGATCAACTTCAATAGCTGAATTAATCGCTACCATTTTAGCGTTTTGCGAAATAATAAAAGGATCGTTAACGTATTCCTGCGGATGGAATTCTATCATGGGATTGTTATGAATGAAATTATACAAACGTTGAGTGCCCAGAACAAAACCGGCAATCATTTTCCCCTGGTGCAAAGTTTTTTTCGAATTTGTAATTATCCCCTTTTCAACAAGATCTATAATTCCGTCGGCAAACATTTCAGTATGAATGCCGAGGTCTTTCTTGTTTTCTAAAAATTTTAAAACATTATCCGGAATAACTCCGATACCCATTTGAAGAGTGGAACCATCTTCTATCAACTCAGCTATGTTCTCACCAATCTTGGAATAAATAGTTATCCATTCCTGGGTAAGATTTCGTTCAGATTGCGGAAGTTCCGGAATTGGTTCATCCATTTCAACAACATATGTTATTTTACTGATATGGATGAAGCTGTCGCCAAGAACACGTGGCATTTGTTTATTCACCTGGGCAATGATGATGTCTGCTTTCTCCGTAGGTGATTTCGTAATCCCGACTTCAACACCGTAGGAACAGAAACCGTGTTCGTCCGGCGGAGATACATGGATCAATGAAACATTTGGCTTGATAATTCCAGTAGAAAATAAAAGGGGAACTTCGTATAAATAGACAGGAATAAAATCAGCTTCACCTCTTGCGAACGATTTTCTTGCCTCGCTTCCCATAAAAGTTGAGTAATGCCGAAAATGTTTCGTCATTCCCGGTTCAAAATAAGGAAGTTTCCCGACCGATAACGCATGAAAGAGTTTAACATTTTCAAGTTCATCCTTGCGGGCAACCATTGCATCAATCAATTTGAACGGCATAGCGCAATTAGAATGAATAACTACGTTATCATTTGATTTTATTACTTTAACGGCTTCCCCGGCGGAAACTAATTTCTGAGAATAGTTTTTTAAAGTACTCGAAGCATATATCGGTTTAGCGGTAGTATCGGTCATCATAACTTCATCTTCATATTAATCTAATTCGTTGAAAAAAAATGGATTCTTCTGAACTCAACATTGAACGTTTCGGCAATGATCTCGTTTGAACAATAGCCGTTGTGGGTGCAAATTCCTTTCGATAATCCGGGGTCTTCAATGACTGCAGCGGAAAGTCCATTGTCTGCAATATCTATAATATAATTTAAGGATGAATTAGTTAATCCGTAGCTTGCGGTGCGGGCAACAAGCGCCGGCATATTGGGGACGCAGTAATGAATAATATCATGCATTGTGAAAATTGGATTTGAGATGGTTGTTGGCCTGCTAGTTTCGACACATCCTCCCTGGTCAATACTCACATCAACAATAACAGCTCCTTTTTTCATGGTCTTTACCATTTCTTCGGTTACAAGGTGAGGAGTTTTTTCCCCTTTCATTAACACGGCGCCAATAAGAACATCAGCAAATTTTACACCGCGCGAAATGGTATATGGGTTTGCCATTACTGTTGTAATTTTTCGTTGAAATGTTTCATCAATTTTCCTCAAACGATTTAGATCTTTATCTAACACGATTACCTGCGCTCCTCGTCCGAGAGCGGCTTTTGCCGCGCTGGTTCCTACCACTCCCGCGCCAATAATTACGACTGCAGCCGGAGAAACACCGGTAATTCCGCCAAGAAGCACACCTCTGCCAAAGCTACTTTTACTCTCCAACAACCCTTCAGCTACCTGGATGGAAACGGGACCGGCAATTTCGCTCATAGATTGAAGCACGGGCAACCCTGTTTCACTTTCGATTAATTCATAGCCTATCGCAGTTACTTTTTTTGCCAGAAGATTGGAGAGCACTTTCTTTTCGCTTACAACTAGCTGAAGGAAAGAAAAAATTATTTGATCCTCCTGCAGATACCCCGACTCTTCTTCAGTAATGCGTGCAACCTTTGCGATAATCTCAGAACGCTGAAAAACTTCTTCCGTTGAATAAACAATCTTAGCTCCCAGCGATTCATATTCATCGTCTGAAAAATGACTGTCATTTCCTGCCCCTTTTTGAAAATAGACTGTATGCCCTGCTTTGATCAATGCATCCACACCGGCTGGCACTAATGCAACACGTTTTTCCTCGTATTTACCTTCTTTTGGAATTCCGATTCTCATTGTAATTCTCGATGGTTAAAAATATTTTTTTAATTTTTTCGTTTTATTATTAGAGACTTCTAAAAACTTTTCAGAAACTTATTAAAATTCACTAATCAAAACAATTCCGGCTTAAGAAATGAGGGTGTCAACCCAAACAAAATTTCATCACGACGCAGCTACAGACTCCCTTATCCTTCGGCATTTCCTGCAGCATATCGTTTAATTTTCTGTGTTGTAGTTTTTTCAAATTCTTGTTGACGAATATAAAACTTTTTAATTTGTTTAAACGATGCGAGTTGCTGATTAGTGTCTTTAATTACTTCGCTTATTTTATGCTGAATTAATTCTTCGGTAATAGGAACGTTATTTTTTTCAGAATATTCGATAAAAGCCTCTGCATCAACAAAAATTTGTGCGGCAATCCTTTCATCGTGCTTCTCGTCTTTTTCGCCGAAGACAAGCGATTCCATAACATAAGCACTGCGATGCAAAATATCTTCAATCTCTTCCGGGAAAATATTTTTACCGTTGTTTGCAATGATAACGTTTTTCTTTCTTCCGCTTAGATGCAAAAATCCTTCACTATCAATAAAGCCAAGGTCACCGGTCTTAAACCAACCTTCTTCAAATGTTTCCGAAGTAGATTTTTCATTTTTATAGTAACCAAGCATTATACTTGATCCTTTAGCATAAATTTCACCGATTCCGTCTCCATCCGGATCATTTATTTTAATTTGAACACCGGGTAAGGGTAATCCCGCCGCGTTATCTTTAAAATTATCAATCTGGTTCAATGCCAGGATCGGAGAAGTTTCAGTAAGCCCGTATCCCTGTATAAAATTGAATCCGAAGTCTCTTAATCCTTTCGAGACTTTTGGATCCGGTGCCGCGCCTCCGGCAATAAATAACCTAATTGAGCCGCCAAATTTTTGATGCAGTTCAGAAAATATCTTCTTCTTGAAATTTTTCAACCCGGCTTTTTGTGCAAAATCTGTAAGCGATATCAATGGCTTCATTATTGCCGATTTTACTTTATCTTTTTCAATCGCTTTATAAATTGCACGGAACATTTTTTCGAACAGCAGCGGAACGCCAAGCAGCATTGTTGCATGGACTTTCTGAATATCTTCCGAAACTGATTTTAACGAGCGTGCAAAATGAACCGACGCTCCGCTGTATACGGGACATAAAAATCCACACGTACATTCGTAGGTATGATGCATTGGCAGAACGGAGAGGAATTTATCATCCGGGTAGATGAAAAGCATTTTTGTCATTGCCATTAAATTTGCTGCCAAGTTTGTTTGACTCAGCATTACTCCCTTTGCTCTTCCAAGAGAACCTGATGTAAAAATAATTTCTCCTAATTCGTCGGGATTAATTTTTGGAAGCTGGTTCACCGTGAACGGTTGAGATGAGGCGATCATTTCTACCATCGAAAGAAATGAATCATTCTTTTTTTGCACATCCATAGAAATGAAATGCTTCAACCGTATGAGGACATCTTTTTTTTCTGAAAGTAATTGAGAATAAGTTTCAGAGAAGATAATCACCTCAGCATCAGACTCGTGAATGATGTTTAATATTTCATTCGGGGGAAGGTTTTTGTCAATGGGAACAACAACATAATTGAATGCCATTAACGTAAGATAAGCAATTCCCCATTGTACACGATTTTCACCGATCAGTGCAACATGCGTCCTCTCTTTAATGCCTAATTGTTGAAGTGCAGAACCAAACTGTAAAATATTTTCGAGTAATTCTGTGTATGAGACTTTCGAAACCGGTGTATTTGTTAAATCTTCGAGCGCTACTTTTTGGTTGTACTTTTGCGAGGATTTAATAATCATATCCTGCAAAGATGAAATAACAGGAACGACAAATAGCCTTTTATTTTTATCCATTAAATCTCCTTCGGCATTTTGATAGTGGTTCATTGCCGGTTGTTTGTAAATTATTCCAACCCGCTTCAACATATAACTTTCTACTTTCTACTTTACACTTTGAACTGATTAAATAATCTGCAAACATCTCTCAAGATCTTTCAATATATCTTCAACATTTTCTATTCCGCAAGCAAGCCTGATGCCGCCCGGGTGGATTCCCGATTCCACCAACTTATCAGCCGGAACAGCCGAATGTGTCATTGAAGCAGGATGTTCAATCAAGGTTCGCGTATGCCCGAGACTAACCGCAAGGGTCATCGTGTAAGCATTTTTTGCGGCATAGTTCATAAATTTTCTGCCTAATTCTCTCATCTCCTCATAGGTATTTCCTTTTAAAGCAAAAAAGAGCAAACTGCCGGGAGCAAAATTTCCATGAAAATCTTTCATTTGTTTTTTTGCTAATTCGTAATATTTAAACGAGGGTAAACCGGGATAGTTTACTAAATCAATTTTAGGATGCAAGGAAAGATACTCAGCAATTTTCTGTGCATTCTCGATTTGCTTACTGATGCGGAGCTGTAAAGTCGGCAATCCATAAGTGAGTATTGTCCATGCAGCTTTCGTGTTAAGAACGGCGCCAAAATCTTTACGGTATAACACAAGAGAATCATAAAAGGATTTTTTGCCGATAACCACACCGCCCATATCTGTACCGAATCCTCCGATTCCTTTTGTCAAAGAATGAATAGTAAAATCAGCTCCAAGTTCAATGGGCCTTTGACAGTATGGCGTTGCAAAAGTGTTATCAACAACGATATAAACTTTTTCACTTTCAATTCTCTGCACATTCACTTCATCAACAATTTTCCTGATGGCGCCGATGTCAATAATATCTAAATTCGGATTTGAAGGAGATTCAAAATATACCACCCTGGTTTTATCGGAAAGGACTTTATTAATATTTTCCGGTTTAGTTAAATCAACTTGAATATTTTTGATCTGATATCTTGGATACCAATTATTAAGGAGAGAAAAAGTGCATCCATAAAGTGTCCGGTGAGAAATAATTTCATCGCCGGTTTTAGTCAGAATTCCAAATATCCCCGAAATAGCTCCCATACCGGTTGAAAAGGTGAGAGCCATTTCACCTTTTTCAATGTAGGCAAGGTTCTCCTCAAGCATGTCTTTATTCGGTTCACCAAGGCGATCATAGATGTAGATCGGGTGTGCATTTTCAGTTATTAAATTTGAGTGAGCGAATTCTGAAAAACCTTCAGCGCCGCGTTCAACTGAATCGAGTCTGAAAATAACCGAAGAAGAAAGAGGGGCAACTACGTGGTGTGTATAATCCCATTTAGTTGATTGGTTTTTACCATAAATGAGATGTGTTTCCATGGAGTAAGCGGAATCATCAAAACCTTCCGCTTTTGCAGTTAAATCATTTTCCTTTTCCATTGTCTTCCCTGTGAAAAATTTTATAAAAATGTATTTAAACTTAGGTATTTCTTTGTTAAGAGTGAAACCGGGGTTTTATTAATCTATAAGGTAATTCAGGTTTTAAATCTTTTAGCATTTTGTAAAAAAAAAATTAGATGGATGTTCCGAGTGAAACCAGAATAGGAAAAATAAAAGCCTTATAAGTCTTTATACTTCTAAGGCTTTAAGCAAGTGCGCACGGAAAGTTTCTGAACCTGTGACGCGCCGAATAATTAGTTATTCCTTAATGAAGTGAGATTCTACGCTTCAAATCACCTGATTTCAAATTGTTTCTTTAATCGGTTCTAAGTGCGGGGCAAGAAGATTAAAGATAAAAAACGCAATCAAGTAAACCGAACCTGATATTATGAACAACCAGACGTAACTTCCTGTCAGCTGAAGGATAAAACCGGCAAATGTTGCAATCATCATTCCACCTATCGCACCGGCCATTCCGCCGAACCCTACGACAGAAGCAACAGCTTTCTTCGGGAATAAATCGGAGACGGTAGTAAATAAATTTGCTGACCAACCTTGATGAGCCGCTGTGGCTATGCTTAATAACATAACAGCAATCCACATCTCTGATGCCTGTGAAGCGAAAACAATCGGCACAACACAAAGCGCCATAATTAACATTGCGGCTTTTCGTCCTTTGTTTACGGTGAATCCGCGTTTAATGAAAAATGAAGAAAGCCACCCGCCACCGATACTTCCTACATCTGCCATAACATAAATGATAATCAAAGGCGGTCCAATTTGATCAAGTGTAATTCCATAATTTTTAAATAAAAATTTGGGGATCCAATAAAGATAAAACCACCAAATTGGATCAGTTAAAAATTTGGCGATAGCAAAAGCCCAGGTTTGTTTATACTTAATTAATTGAAGCCATGGGATCTTAACACTTGTCTCAGCCGGATCAGAAAGGATGTAGTCTAATTCTGGCTTTTTTAATCTTTTATGATGCTCCGGTTTTTCATACAACACCCACCAGAGAATTAACCAGATGAACCCCAATGCGCCGGTAGCTATAAAAGCTTCTTGCCAACCGTAGGTAATGGTAATCCAGGGGACAACTAATGGTGCAGCAATGGCTCCGATGTTCGAACCGGAATTAAATATTCCCGTTGCGAAAGCCCTTTCTTTTTTAGGAAACCATTCAGCAACCGTTTTGATAGCAGCAGGAAAATTTCCGGCTTCACTTAAACCTAAAGCAAATCTTGCTGTTGCAAACCCAATAACACTTGTTGCGGCAGCATGAAACATTGAGGCAATACTCCATCCAAAGATGGCAAGTGAATAACCAATTTTGGTCCCAAATTTATCAATTAATCCTCCGACAACAACCAGCCCTATCGCATAAGCGGCTTGAAAAGCTGTAACGATATAACCGTAATCAATTTCGTTCCAGCCGATTTCTTTTTGAAGCACCGGAGCTAATATCCCAAGTACCTGGCGATCAATATAATTTATTGTTGTTGCAAAAAATAAAAGAGCAACAATTGACCACCTAAAATGACCGATTTTTTCTACTGCCTCGCTTTTTCCGATTTTATCACTCATAAGAAATCCTTTTTTAATTGAATGGATATTGCTTAAGATAAATTAGTTTTATTTTTTAATTGCTTTCCCCAAAGCGCCACGACAAAACTCAGCAGCACCATCAGAATAATTTGGATGTATAATGAAGTTGTAACTAAATCACCATCAAGAAGGTTAAACTGAATGAATGTATACTTTAATAAATAGTAGAAAATTTTTGAAATACCGATACTGAGAAATACTGATACGAATGTTTCTTTAAGCCTCTTTACAAAAAATAAAAAAAGCAAAATATTTAAAGTGAGATCAATAGTTACTAACAATACTTTGAACATTGCCGGGTGAGATGCAATAAGAAATGAGAAAAGCGGAATGGTTAATGCTAACATCAAACTATTCCAACGATGCGTGACCATGAGTGACAGCAGCACGACTATTCTCATCGGCTCAAGATAGTAAAACGGGATGCCCGTTAAATGTGACAAAGTAGGAAGCAAATAAATAACTGACAGCGCTAAAAAATCTACAACAACTGTCCTGATTTTACTCTTGCTCAAATAAGTTCCGACTAAAATTTCCATTTTATCCTCGCTGCAAAATTTAAAAATAATTACACTGAATATACCGAAGAAGAGGTATCTCCGCCTCTGCCTGTCCAATTCGTATGATAAAACTCTCCTCGCGGCTTATCGGTGCGTTCATAACTATGCGCACCAAAGTAATCTCTTTGTGCTTGCAATAAATTTGCAGGCAATCTTTCATTTCTAATGCCGTCAAAATAATTGAGAGCGGTGGATAAAGCAGGAATCCATATTCCGTTCAGCACAGCTGTAGAAATAACGTTTCTCCAAGAATCTTGTGAAGATTCAATTTTTTCTTTGAAGAAAGGATCAAGCAAAAGATTTGAAAGACCCGGATTCTTATCGAATGCTTCTTTAATTTTTCCTAAGAATGCAGAACGAATGATACATCCGCCGCGCCATATCATTGCTATACCGCCGTTATTCAAGTTCCATCCATTTTCTTTTGCGGCATATTTCATGAGCACATAACCTTGTGCGTACGAAACCAGCTTGGATGCGTACAAGGCTTTTTTCAAATCTTCGATGAATTGTTTCTTATCACCGTCAAATTTTGGTTTAGGTCCGGAAAAAATTTTTGATGCTTCAACTCTTTCATCTTTCAAAGCCGAGAGGGTTCTTCCATAAACAGCTTCCCCGATTAACGTAAGTGGAGCGCCAAAATCGAGTGATGCAAGCACTGCCCATTTACCGGTACCTTTTTGACCGGCTGTATCCAGAATTTGTTCGACAAGAGGATTGCCGTTTTCATCTTTGTATCCAAGAATGTCCCTTGTAATTTCGATAAGGTAACTATTTAATTCACTTTCGTTCCAGTCATTGAACACTTGAGACATCTCGCCGTAGTTCATCCTAAGAAGATATTTCATGATTTGATACACTTCGCAGATCAACTGCATATCGCCGTACTCAATACCGTTATGAACCATTTTAACAAAATGACCGGCGCCGTTTTCTCCAACCCAATCGCAGCACGGTGTCCCTCCATCAACCTTTGCAGCAATCGCCTGGAATATTGGTTTTACATGATGCCATGCAGCTTTAGAACCACCAGGCATAAGTGATGGACCTTTCAATGCGCCTTCTTCTCCTCCGGAAACTCCTGTTCCGATGTATAAAAAACCCTTTCCTTCAAGATATTGCGTTCTTCTGGTTGTATCCGGATAATGGGAATTGCCTCCATCAATGACAATATCACCTTTTTCCAAAAAGGGAATCAATTTTTCAATGATTTCATCAACAGGTTTTCCGGCGGGAACCATCATCATTATTTTTCTTGGGGACTCCAATGATATAACAAGTTCTTGAAGTGACAAACACTGAAAAATATTTTTGCCTTTTGCTCGACCGAGAACAAACCTTTCAACTTTTTCTCTCGCTATATCAAAAACAGAGACGGAAAAGCCTTTACTTTCCATATTAAGGACGAGGTTTTCTCCCATCACTCCAATTCCAATTAATCCAATATCAGTTTTGATCATTTTTCGTTCCTTTATTTAAAATTAAATCCTAACTGCAGCAATTGTTCTTTGAAACTTTCGTTTGCATCTGAAACTTCGATATTGTAATAAGAGAATTCCCTACGCACAGGGTATTCTTCCCGCTGTTTTTCAAAAGTATCACCCGAGTTTCTTAATCGTTTATCATCTTCCAGAACATTATAAGTTGATAAGATATAATCAGCGACGATAGAAGAATTATCTTTATCATCTGTTTTGAGACTAATCAATTTCGAGTTGTCTGGTTCCGGTATCATTGAGGGATACCAGTTTTTTACTATGTCAAACGTAAAGAAGTCAGCTAAACCATTTACACAAATTGCAGTTCCGTTGGCTTTACCGTCAGCTGAATAACCTGCAATGTGTGGCGTTGCTATATCAACCATCTTCATTAGCTCAAAATCAATAGCAGGTTCACTCTCCCAAACATCCAGGGCAGACATTTCTACTTTGCCACTTCGAATAGCGGACTTTAATGCACTATTTTTTACGACTTCTCCTCGCGAAGAGTTAATTAATGTTTTATGCCCGCCGAACATTTCAAAAAACTCTTCATCAGCTAAATGAAAGGTCTTATCAACTCCATTTTTATTCAAAGGAACGTGAAAAGTAATTATATCACTTTCGGAAACTAATTTTTCAAGCGACACAAAATTCTCGCTCCCTACAATTCTTTCACGAGGGGGATCGTTAAGCAAAACCTTCAACCCTAAAACTTTAGCAAGTCTTTCAACCTTTCTCCCAACATTTCCTACTCCAACTATTCCAATTGTTTTCTCGGGTAAGTTAAAATTCTTTTTTATTGCCAGGGTAACAAGAACGGATGCAATATATTGCTGTACCGAACCGGAATTACAACCCGGCGCACTAATCCATTTAATGTTGTTTGAATCACAATAATGTGCATCAATATGATCGAATCCAATTGTTGCAGTGGCGATAAATTTAACAGCCGAGCCTGCCAGCAAATTTTTATCACACACCGTACGGCTGCGGATCAATAATGCATCTGCAAAAGCAACTTTTTCTTTCGTGATCTCATTTGGAGATAAATATTCAACGTCGGCAAAAGGTTCTAAAACTCCTTTCAGAGAAGGAATGTTACAATCTGCAATTATTCGAATGCGGTCTTGCATTTTAGTTAGTCCTTGAACCTATCTTTATAAGCCCATAAGCCAAGCGCGGGATTTGAAATATAAAATATTTCTTCTCCGTCAGGCATAACCTTAACACCGTCCTTGAGCTCATCGGGGTTATATTTTTCAAGCATCTGTTGCAAATCTCCGTAATTGAAATTGACTTTTTCTATTTCTTCTTTTGAAATATGACCGGGGCAATAGGTTATGGTAAATCGTCCTTCTGAAGAACCGTGAATAAGATGTGCGGCAGCGCTGAGGTTGTGTTTTAAGTCTTCATTTTCAGCGACGAATTTTAACACCTCGGGAGTAGTAACGTAGCCATATTTTCTAATCAAACTGTCAATCGTTTTATCTTCACCAAATTCTTTTAAGCCAGGGGCAAGCACAATTAACTCACCGCCGTCGGCAATTGCCATTCTGGTTCTGTAGATGCTTTTGTTGCCTAACCATGTGCTTTTAAATTCTAACGGATCGAGATACACGACCACTTTCATCAACGGTTTATCCACCATTTCAAAATTAACCTTCACCGATAAGCTCGCTGCTAGATTAAAACATTCTTCATCGTCTCCAATGTACAGACCTCGAATAACTAATGCTCCACCTTCATCTTTCCCAACCACTGTGAGCACATAAATTATTGGTAAATGTTTTGCGAAATGATCCGAAGCATAGTTGAGAACTTTTCTTACCGGTGTATTAGCTCTTCCCATCATTCTTTCCATGCCATAAACTGCGCCAAGAAAATGACTTCCATTTATACCTTCTTTACCGCCGGTACCGACAAATATATTTTTATTATAATTAGCCAGTCCAACAACTTCGTGCGGAACAACTTGTCCTATGGACAAAATAAGGTCATGCCCGCCTTCTGCAAGTAATTTGTTTACTTGTGCCGGCCATGCATAATTTAATTTTCCTTCTGATACTTCTTTAATAAATTCAGAAGGAACCGTCCCGAGTGTAACTAAATCTTCTCTCCAATTATGAATCCGGAAAAGATGTCCCGGTGTGTTTCCATACATTTTTTTTATTTCGGAAGAAGTCATTGCGGCGTGCGTACCAAGCGCCGGGAGAATATCAACAAGATTATCCTGATAATATTGCCATGCAAGTTCGGTCAAGATTCCGGCTTGCGAATGGAGTCGCGTAAAGTCAGGTGGAATTGCAAGAACTTTTTTTCTTTTACCCAATTTATCGAGCGCAGAAAAAAGAGCCTCTTTAATTTCATCATTACTAAACGAAGTATGTTCGGAGCCTTTTGCAAAATAAAGCATTAATTTTTCTCCCAACCTGGAAATTCAGGTAAATAACTTTTAATCTCTCTAACATTTTTCATTATCGTTTTACTCGTGCATTACCTTCCCAAACACTCCAAATCATTTCTTCATCCGCAGGCTGAGCGTAATCAGTTTCAAAAGTAGTTGCCAAAGCGCCTGAAGCCCAACCGAATTGAATCCATTTCTCCGGTTCCCAGTTTTTAAGAATCGCGTAAATCAAACCACCAACGAATCCATCACCCCCTCCAATTCTATCAAGGACATTAATCTCGCGCGGATTTACTACATGCCAGTTATTGCCTTCAAGTATTATCGCTCCCCATAAATGTTTGTTTGTATTTATAACTTTACGCAAAGTAGTAGCAAACACTGATGCATTGGAAAATTTTTCTTTTACTCTTCCTATCATTTCTTTAAAACTTTCAATCTTTTCTTCAATCTCTTTTCCGCCCGCCTCCGGACCTTTTATCCCAAGACAAAGCTGAAAATCTTCTTCATTACCGACGAGTACGTCTGAAACCGATGCAATCTCCGTAAAGGCTTCTCTAAGTTCTTTTTCTCGTCCTTTCCAGAATGATGCTCGATAATTTAAATCAAAGGAAATTTTTGTTCCATATTTTTTTGCCGCTCGGGTTAACTCCAAACAGAAGTTACTTGTTTCAGGTGATAATGCAGCAATCAATCCTGACAAATGAATTATCTGAACTCCATCTTTGCTAAATATTCGATCCAAATCAAAATCTTTAGCATTCAATGTTCGTCCAACTTCACCAGCCCGATCATTATGAACTCTTGGACCACGTGATCCAAATCCACTATCAGCAATATTAAATTGATGGCGATAACCCCAAGGACCGCCTTGACTGACATCTTTTCCTTCAAAGTCAATATTTCGACTTCTTAAATTGCTTTTAATGAAATTTGCGATAGGACTATCTTTGACAAAAACAGTTAAAACTTTTACAGGGAGCCCCAGAAAAGAAGCAATACTTGCAACGTTTGTTTCAGCGCTTGTAACCTGAAGTTTATAAGTATCGCTGCTGTGAACTGGCTGCCCGTTCACAGGCGTCATCCTAACACCCATACTAGTTGGGACTATCAAGGAATATTTACAATCTTTCTTTAACTCTAAATCCATTACCTTTAACCTCGTTATTAATCTATTTGAATTTATTTAACAAAATTATTTATCAAACTCCGCTGTAAGCATTAAAACCGCCGTCAACGGGGATTACAATCCCGGTCACAAATTTTGAGAGATCGGATAATAAGTAAAGCGTTGTTCCGATTAGGTCCTCCGGCTCGCCAAATTTTCCCATCGGCGTGCCGTTGATGATCTTATGTCCACGTTCAGTTAATTCATTTGTTTTTTCGTCCAACAATAAAAAACGATTTTGATTAGTTAAGAAAAACCCGGGAGCGATAGCATTTACACGGACATTCATTTTGGCGAAGTGAACCGCAAGCCATTCCGTAAAATTATTTACCGACGATTTCGCCGCAGAGTAAGCAGGAATTTTTGTTAATGGATGAAACGAATTCATCGAAGAAATATTTAAGATTACTCCGGCTTTTCTTTTGATCATCTCATCAGCAAATACCATTGTTGGCAAAAGTGTTCCAAGAAAATTAAGGTCGAAGACTTTTTTAAATCCATCTACCTCCAATCCAAAAAACGAACCGCTCAAGTCTGATACGTTTGCATCGGTGATCCATTCGTTCTTGGTTGTTGCCTTTGGAGAGTTTCCTCCGGCGCCGTTAATAAGAAAATCAATATTCCCTAACTTTTCATGGATCTCTTTCTGAGCAAGTTGTAGAGAATTTTTATCAAGTACATTAGCTTCAACCCCAATTGCTTGTATTCCAAATTCTTTAGCAATTGTTTCAGCGACTGTATCTGCAAAAGATTTTTGAATATCTACAATAGCAAGTTGCATTCCGGCAGCGGCTAAACCCTTAGCGAGCGCTGTTCCAATTACTCCACCACCTCCGGTGATTACACAAACTTTTCCTTTAACTCCAAATTGATCATTATTCATTTCTTTTCCTTTTCTTATTTTCAAATATTATTAGGGCACCTCTAAAATCTTGCTAAGAAACCTTCAAGGTTTTTATTTTAGCTAAGTTCGATAAAATTTTAACATAACAAAATATGGTAAAGATAAACCTTGAAGGTTTTTAGAGATGCCCATTATTTAGTACCGCATGATTTTCTAATAACTAAAGTCGGTTTAAAAATCGTTCTATTCCCTATTTCTTTTCCTTCAATCCTATCACGGATAATCTCAACTGCTCTCATTCCTATTTTATCCGTTGGCTGTTTTATAGTGGTCAAAGGAACCGAAGCGTACTCAGACATTTCGACGTCATCATATCCGATGACGGCAACGTCTGCAGGAACTTTCATTCCTTTTTCGGTAATTGCTTGCATAAACCCTAATGCAGCAACATCCGTGTAGAAAAAAAGCGCCTCCGGTCTTTTCTTTAACTTCAAAAATTTAAGCCCAAGTTTATACCCCAAGTGGTAGCGGTTAGCTCCGGAATCAAAGTTTTCCGTTCCAAGATAAAAAATTCTTTCAGCTTTAAACTCGACGTGATATTCCATCAAGGCACGTGAATAGCCATTCTTTCTAACTTCACTTAAAAGATTTCCGTTTCCTAAATGAACATATCCAACACTTTTGTAGCCGTTCTTTAAAAGATACTCGGTTGCCATATAACCGCCTAACTCATGATCTGAGCCAATGTACCAATACTCGGGATCGTGCATGTAAGAGATCATAATGTAAGGAAAGTTTTCATTATGCAATTTTTGAATAACGGGAGTAGCACGATATTCAAGTGATAGTGAAGCGATAATTAAACCGTCAACACCCATATTTTGAAATCGTTTAATAATGCTTTCTTCTTTTTGAATTTTACCGCCTGAATTAGAAATGAGAATATTATAATTGAGTTCGTATGCTTTTTCTTCAATGCTGTGCAGGATCATTGAGAAGAATGGATGTTTAATATCCCGCAAAACAATCCCAATGTTTTTTTGTTTTTGGATCGTCATTTCCCTTCGGGGCTTCTCGGCAACATACGTCCCTTTCCCAACGCGGGAAAACAACAATCCGGCTTCAATTAACCCAGCAACGGCTTTTTTAACCGTTATGAGACTAACGCTATACATTTGAGCGAGAGCAGCGTTGGAAGCAATTTGATCTCCGGGGTGCAGTGCTCCGGTGTCAATTTTATCTTGAAGATCTCTTCTAATTTGAAAGTGAAGAGGAGAAGTATCTTTTACGTTTAATTTGTAATTCATTTTTTGCTAAATATACCTGGTATACCATGTCAAACTTAATCGAATCCGCTGTAAAATGCAAGAAGAAAATGTTTTTTACTCACAAAAGTGAGTTAATCATTTGCAAAACCATTGTATATAATATTTGTAACTTTGCTTCGGGATTCATCGCTAAACTTCTTTGCATACTCTAAGTAATTTTTAGAAGAAAAATGTTGTGATGCTTTGAGTAACAAGGTATAAATCCGTTGATCATCCAATTCAGCTATTTGTTCGTAAGTCCAAACTTTTTCTTTTACATAGTATGGAAGAAGAAAGTCAAGAGCTTTTTTTAACGAGCGTCCATCTATTGATTCATAATTCCAAAGATCAACTCCAAGATAGTCTCCCATCGTTGCCAGAGTGAATAATGCTTCGAGGTTAAAAGTTGAGTAGCCAAGTGACTTTGTTCTAACAAGCTCTTCCGCTTGTTTGCCTTCCGGATCAATTTGATATTCTATTCTTTTTGTTTTCGCAGTCTCAACAATATTCTTGGCAAAATCAATATTCCCTACAAAGAGAGCGATAGCTGTAGCCTGAACATCGAACCATGATCCGTGATTATTTTTAGCGGCTGCTTCATGTTGTCCTTCTTTACTTTCAATCAGCCAGGTTAAGTATTGTGAGAACCATTCTTTTATTTTTCCTTCTATTTCTTGGTTCCACAAAGCAGAATTTTTTATCATCCCGATCGCATCAATAATTTCTGAAAAATGCCTCGCTTCAATAAGCCCCGTTCCCCTTCCACCAGTTTTCCCGGGAATCGCTTGAGCGTATTTGAAATTTGGATTCATTCTTGTCGAGCCATCAACAAACCAGACTTGTAAAAGTGTAACTGCATGTTTTGCAAATCTCTCTTCACTGGTAATAAAATAGGTTAATGACAAAGCATAAACGGATTTTGTTAATGCAACAATTGCCTCTTTATCCGGATAATTTTTTACTTCTGGATTAACGACTCCATCGCGTCGAACGTAAGGCAGTCCGTCAGATTTTGTTTTATCTGGCCACCAATATGGAGCAAGACTCATATAATCATGTTTATCGCCACTTGGCGGATCAGCTTGCTTTTGCGTAACAGAAAAGGGACCTTGTTTTAACGCTTTCTCGGCTGCGGAATAAAGACTTTTATAAGATCGCGATAAATATTTATCTCCGAATAATATTTTTTCTTTATTCGCTAAAAGAATTTTCTGATCAATCGAATAGACTTTTAACTTCGTATTCCCTATCTCAGATTTTACTTGTCCTTTTACTGACATCTGAAACAAAATTATAATTAGACTTAGGAACAGGATCACAAATAAATTTTCTATACCCAGTTTCGTTATGATAAGGTTTTGATTCATATTCGTTACTTCCTATCGTCATTAATAATTATGTAATCACCTTTTAGGTCTTGATTGCGAGCTTCAATCGTTGCTTTTGCAAAACCTAAAGGTTTGTATTCAATTTGGGCTCTGCCATTTGCTGCTTCAATTACAGAACTTCGGGTTGAAGTCCCATAATTCTCTAACAATTTTCCCGATCCGCTTACAGAAAAATATATTCTCTTATTATAATCAAGACAACGCTGACCTTTGATATCAACAACTGTAGCCGTTATAAAATAATTCCCATTTTGCAAGCGATCAAATATTAATTCGATTTTTTCAGCGACATCTGCTTTTTTATACGAGTAAGATACAACCATCGAGTCTTCGCAAATCACTTGATTATTATCAAAGCCAATTGCTTTTAAGCGATTAAAGCCTTCAGTAAATTTAACACGCCAAGTCAACCCTGAAGCAGGATATTTTCTGATGTCTTTTTTTATCGTTCCAAGATTTTGATCATTTAGCCAAAGTTCAACAGAATCACAATTACTAAAAACGTTAACTTCGCGTTCTAAATTTTTCGGGCCACTTCTCTCTGTCCAAGTGTGTGATTCGATATAACAGAATCTGTCTTTTTTATTCCAGTAACTTTTAAAAACATAAAAAGCATCCTTCGGATTTCCCGCTCTGTCAAGTAATCCTTTTTGGTTCATATAAGGAATTGGATTTTCCGGCCGAAGCGGAGTTCCGAAATCTTTAAAAGCCCATTGCGCATTCCCGGAAAAAGTTTCCGACATTTCCAAATACCGCAAATGCCAGTCGAAAAGATCGACGATATAATTTTCACTCCAATCACCAATTGCAGCAACGTTTTTCACCTTAACAAGATTTGCTTTCTCTTCCCATTCGTCAGGGCTCAAAATCCCATCGCCACTTATCGGTTGCTCTGAATGTCTGCCGACATGACTATCGCCACCATACTCCACATGAAGCAAACGGGGATATTGTTTCTGCGCATCTTCGATTGCTTTCTGATAATTCTTATAAACTCCTGAATACCAGCCTGCCCATATTGATGGTGAAAATACATCAACAATATCAGCGCCTTCGTAATACTTTCTTAACGCAGTTAGGCGTGATGGATCAAGAGTGTGGGCGATGGTGTTCAACTCTTTTAAGAATGAGCGAATTGAATCGTTATTATCTCCATCGGGGAAATCGGGAATCCAGGGAATTTCATTTCCGAGCGACCAAATAATAATTGAAGGATGATTATAATTTTGATTTATCATTTCTGTAAGTAAACGTTTCGTGTTTTTTTTCCAAACTTCACCACCGATTCCTCCTCTGCACCAAGAAAGTTCGTCCCAGACCATGATTCCTAATTCATCACACAATTTGTAAACCTCGGGGTCTTGTGGATAATGAGCAAGTCTTACAAAATTAGCTCCCATCTCTTTCATCTTTTTAAAATCTTTTTGCTTCAAAGAATCAGGCAGTGCGTTTCCTAATCCGGCATGATCTTCATGCCAGTGCGTGCCCCTAATTAGCAGCTTTTTCCCGTTAAGATAAAACGCTCCGTGTGGTTGAAATTCATACCAACGGTAGCCATACTTTTCTTGTAACTTGTCTACAATTTTCCCATCAGCCGATAATTCAATTTCAACCGAATAGAGAATAGGATTTTCCGGCGACCAAAGCATTGGATTTTGAAATTCCGGTAAATCAAACGAAAGCAGATTATCACCGGATGTTAATTTCTTTTTAATAAAAGATTTTGAAACAACTTTACCCGATTTTTCTTTTATCGAAACAGAAACTACAAACGTTTTTTCTGCGGAAGAATGAACCGAAACTTCAACTCTTGTTGAAGCCCTTTTAGTGTCAAGTTTTGGTGAATATATTTTGGGATTAAGTAAGAACGTAGATGGCAAAACTTTCAACCATACATCACGATTGATTCCGCCGTAAATAAAAAAATCGGATTTCTGCGAAGGGATAATATCGCGGTTAATTGAATTATCAACCCGAACTTGAACTTCATTCACTTCATCATACCTCACATACGGCGTAATATCAACATCAAAACCAAGATAACCGCCAACATGTCCTCCGGCTCTCTTTCCGTTTACATATACATCTGAAGTAATGTTTGCGCTTTCAAAATGCAGAACGAAATCAGGATCGTTTTCTATTTTGGGAATAAAAATGTTTTTTTGATACCAGCTTGCATCACGACGATAACCAGGTTCATTATCAGTAGCATCAAACTTGTTCCATGTATGCGGAAGATTTATTTTCTCCCACATCTTTATAGATTTAGAAAGTTGTGTTATATCTTTTGTGTTGTTTTCGAGATAAAACCAATTATCATTAATCTGATATTCATGGCGATCTGATTTTTTCAGAATATATTCTTTAGCATTTAAGGATTTTTGATACTTTGCTATCGCTTCAGTTAAATAGTAATCTCCTGCCGGAAATGATTCATTCACTCCCCATTTTTTATGATAATGATAGATCGTATGAAGAAGAAGTCCTTCCTCTTTTTCTCGATTACTTTTTGTAAAGAGATAATTGTTCACTAATGAGGCAGTGATCTGCATTGCGAAAGAAGAATATTTTTCTGCATCAACTTTTGTTTTTGAAATCTCAGAAAGGATAAATAGCCCTGAAGCAGCAATAGCTGCCGCTGACGCATCCCTCAAACTATCCTTCCCGTTCAGATCAAGATCCCAAACCGGAATAAGATCTGAGGGAAGTCGAGCTAAAAAATAATCAGCCATTTTAGTTGAGGTTAGCAGAAATCGTTCGTCGCCGGTATATTTATATGCATTTGCGAAACCATAAATTCCCCATGCTTGTCCTCTCGCCCAAGTTGATTCATCAGCATAACCTTGGTGGGTGCGCTTTGCAATAACCTTTCCATTTAATGGATCAAACTCAACAACATGATAACTTGAATAATTATCGCGAACAATTTCTTTTAGAGTGGTAAGCGCATGTTTGTATGCGATATCATAATACTCGAGTTTACCGGTTTGTATGTAAGCCCAAAAGAGCAGTTCAAGGTTCATCATTGTGTCTATTATGATCCAACCGGATTTGTCAGGATCGTTGAGAGCTCCCCACGCTCGAAGGAAATTACCATTCTGATTAAAACGTTTTGCCAGCATACCGGCGGCTTCCAATGCAGCTTCGCGATATTTTTTCTCTCCGGTTTCTTGAAAAGCCTTTACACAGCTCGGAAGAAAAATAAACCCCATATCATGCGTGTTGTCCAATGTTGAGTATGCAAGTAAATTGTCGGCTTGGACTAATGCTAATTTTTTTAATTGTTCGTTTTTTGAAACATCGTACAGATTCCATAGCTCGCCTGACAGAAATCCGGATAACCAATTGGCTCTTTCTCTGAATTTCCACGAACCATTTTCTGTATACTCAGGAAACTTTGTTCCAAGAATATTTGCCTTTTTAATTAATTGATCCGAGATTTGAACCGGTACCGACTGATCAACTTCATTGGTTTGTGAGAAAAGAGAAGATAAAAACAATAAAAAAGCAAAAAGAAATACAATTGTTATTTTCATTTTTAAGTTTGTCCAATTACTTTGAATTATTAGCTTTGATTGATACTCTTAACGGACTATTTATTTCTTGTGAGCATTGAGTTAGATAATTATTCCAATCATCAACACTTTTGAAATCACCACTACGCGTCCAACCTGCGCCGGAATAGTACGTGAAGGCATCGTTAAACTTCGTTACTCCAATAACCAAATAGTGATTTTCATCTTCGGTAAATGTTTTAAAAGTTGATTTAGGAAAGATAATCCCCGTTCCAAGAAATTCATCGGCAGAGTTCTTTGTTGTTGCACCCCATAAACTTAACCAATGTTTATTTTCGTCAGAATATTTTGTTGTTGCTTCTCTTTTTACTAATCCGGCGGCAAATTCAATTTTTGAATTATTTGCTTTCGTATTAAAAGTAACATCGATCTTATTCAAATTTTTTCCGGCATCCAAAGTAATTCGTTTAACTTCATTGATCTCTTTCCCATCAACAAGATAATTGTAAGAGACTTCAAAGACTGCCCGCAGAGGTCCATCGGCAATTTTTTTGTAGGTTTTAAAAACACCCGATTGATAGAGTTTTTCATTCTTCCAAAGAGCTGAACCGCCGCAACCAAGCGATTTCCCTACAGCGAAAAAATCAGCTCCTTCACCATGATCAACATGATAAGAAATTTTTTCGCTTTCAGGTTTTTCTTCTCCGGCATACCATTTTTCAACAATTGGGTACTTCACTCTCTTCGTCCAAATATCAATTCCGTTATCAACTTCAGCGGCCATTGCGGGACCATAAATCCTAAAAGCAATGCGATCATTTTCCCATGCAAAATCTTCTCTCCCTTTCACAAATTTTGTTGCAACCAGATTTGTGAATTCTTTTCTTTGAGATTTTTTCTTTTTAATAACAAAAGATTTCGATTCATTAGGTGAAAAATTGCTTTGGAAAATAAGTTGATCAATTATGCCATCCTGATCATAATCAATCAATTGATGAGCTATCTGACTATTATCTTTCTTTGAAAAAACAGCAAGATTGTTCGAGTTTATTCCCGGCAGCAACTTTTTTATCTGTTCAAAATTAATTTCAATTGTTTCAGAATTTCTATTGATGGGAATCGGATTTGTTACCTCAATTTTTACATTCGATTGACATATCGCTGCATAAGTAAAAAGAAATAAAAATAGAACAACAAATTTTTTCATACTGTACTTTCCTTAATTTTTATTTTACCCATAAAACCGGTTGACGAATCGGAAAATTCCGAATGATCTCTTCATTTGTAGGATCAGCGTCAAGCTTCTTCCATAATTCTATAAATTTTTCTTCACGATAAGCTAAACCTCCAAATAAAAGTGATGGTTGACGAACAGGATAGAAATTGAAAAACATAACATCGGGTTTGTTTTTCCATTTTGATTTATCAGCTATAAATGGAAACATAAACTCAATTCCTTTTTTCATATTCCTTCCATCGGGAAGCGTAAACAACCAGAGGTTATCTTCTTCTGTCGAAAGGATCTGACAAATGGTGGACATAGCATCAAGATTGAACAAAGAATAATTGTACGGTTTTGTTCTCCTTAATTCTAACGGAAAACTTCCATCTTCCGCCATTTGATTTGGCAGCAGAACATCTTTAAACCGTTTCCGGCAGAAATCCATTCTCTCTTCATCACCAACTAATTGAGCAAATGCTGACGCTTGCATCAACCAACATGTCCCGTGATTATTCTTAGCGTTCATTTCATCTTTACCGTATTGATGAGTCACAAGCCATTCCAGATAGTCTTTGAACCATTGCTTTATTATTTTCAAGTCCTCCGTTTTGAACAATCCGGCTTTTTCTAAGATCATTATTGAACGAGCAACTTCAATGAGATGAATAGCATCAATAATGCCAATTCCCCGTCCGGTAAATCTCCCCTTAATAGCTTGCGAATAGAGAAGATGCGGATTCATTTTTGTTTCATCATTCACAAACCAAGCTTTGAAATGCTCTATTGCTTTTATCGCATATTTCTTTTTATGAGTAATTTTATAAGCGGCAGTTAACGCGGCGGATTGGATGCTAAACCTTACCATAGCTTTACGATGAGCTATAAAATTATCAGGATTTGTCATTCCATCTCTTTGAACATAAGGACCAGCGAGATTTGCAGAATCTGGCCACCAATAATCTCCTTCGGAAAAAAAGTCATGCTTTCCTCCACCACTTCGGGGAGATGTGGAAGACGTAATCGTTACAGGAACTTCCGCTAAATATTTGTCGGCTGCTGTAAGTACTCTTTCTTTTTCAAAAGACGAAAGATTGAATGAGTCCCCGTGTACACTTTTTATTTTTAATACCACCGCAGCATTCCAACTTGGAATAAACACCAGAACAAACAACAAAAGAATATTCTTTTTTACCGTCATAATGCTCTACAAAAAATTTTGAATACTGATTTTAATATTATCGGGGAATATTTTTCTTATCCAGTCACCATACGTCTTCTCATCATACTTCTTCTTCGCAATCACAAGTAATGGATAAACATCATCATTCTTAAATGATTCTATTTGCTGATATTCCCACTTGGTTGAGTCTTGCACAAAAGGGAGAAAATAATCAAGCGCCTTGCGAATTGACCCACCATTCTTTCCGTTATAATTCCAAAGATCAAGACCGACTTTATCAGCTAATACAGATAACTTAAAATAAGCTTTTAGATTAAACAACGTATAGCTCATCGCTTTAGTACGTTTCAATTCTTCAAGTTGTTTACCATCTTCTTTTATTTGTAAATCAATTCTTTTTTTAGAAACAGATTCAAGATAACTTTTTGCCTCATTACTTCTGTCTAAAAACAAAAGGATCGAAACAATCTGAACATCGTACCACGTACCATGATTGTTTTTGGCTTTTGCTTCGGCAAGTCCATTTTTACTTGTTTGAAGCCATAGTAAATATTCTTCAAACCAACTTCTGATCTTCGTATCATCATCTTTCATCCATTCGTTAGCATTCTCCAAAAGGCTAATTGCATCAATCAAGCGATAAAAACCATGTACATCAATTATTCCGGAGCCTCGACCTTCGTTCCTGCAGGGAACAAATTGAGCATAATTCAGATTTGGATTCATCTTACTTTTTTCGTCAATGAACATTACGTGCAAAATCTGAGAAGCCTTAAACGAATATTTGGAATCATTGGTTATATAAAAAGCGGTAGACAGAACCTCAACTGCAGAAATTGTTTTCCCGATGTTTGTTGCATCACTAATTCCTTTGACTTCGGGATTAACTTCACCATCTTTTCTGATATATGGAAGTCCATCTTTCGTATTCGGATCTGGCCACCAATATTTGCCCATACTCATATAATCATGCTTATCACCGCTCGGTGGAATTTGCTCTTTATCGGTAACAGAAAGAGGCGTCATACTTAATAGTTTATCGGCTTGTCGTTTTAGATACTTAATGGCATTTTCATTTTTTAATTCCCCGTTGAGATATGCTTTCCGAAGAGAAAATATTTTTTGAGCATCACCGGAATAGATTTTGGGCAAACCGTTTTGTCCAAACAAAGATGTTGCCAGAACAAGTAAGAGTAAAGAAAAGTTTTTTGTATCTATTGTTTTGATCATCTTCAATCCTTTAAGAATAAATATTTTTAACTGAGTTTTTTCAGTATCATTTCTCCAATATTTCAACCGGTCTAATATTTTTAGCAAGTGTAAAAACAGCAAGAACACCAAGCGGAACAAAAACTGCAATCATTACAAATATCGGGATGTAAGAATATTTTGAAATAATTGGGACAAGAAAATTCATAATGATCACAGAAAAAACTCCAACCGATCCACCCAGTCCGGCTAAAGTTCCAACTGATTTTCCGCTGAACAGATCGCTTGGAATTGTTTGAACATTACTAATCGCAAATTGAAATCCGAATAAAACAAAGGCAACTATCAATACAAAGATCAACGCAGTGTTAGCATACAAAATTGTTGCAACTAATCCGAGGAACATAATTATCCCGCCAATCACGATCGCGGTTTTTCTTGCTCTGTTAACATCCGCTCCTTTGTTCATCAAACTGCCGACGAAATATCCGCCGGAGATACTTCCAACCGCCGCGCCGACGTATGGAACCCAGGCGAAAAATCCAATCTCTTTTACATTGAACCCATAAACTTCAGCTAAATAAATAGGCATCCAGCCGACAAACAACCACCAGATCGGTTCAAGAAAAAAGCGTGCGACTAAAACCGCCCAGGATTCTTTGAATGACAATATTTGTTTAAGCGTCAATCCTTTTCTGTTTGGATTTTTTCTATCCAACTCACTTTGACCGGATAAGATCAGTTCTTTTTCTTCAACAGTTATCCATGGATGTTGAGCCGGTAATTTTTTGTTGATAATCAACCAGGGAATAAGCCAGATAATTCCGAAAGAACCGACGATCATGAACGTCGTCTGCCATCCGAAAGCTGCCCAGAGTGTGGCAATTAACGGCGGCGCAATTACTGAGCCGATTGAAGCACCGGCATTAAACATTCCCTGTGCAACTGCACGTTCTTTAATTGGAAACCACTCTGCGTTGCTTTTAACCGCGCCGGGCCAATTTCCTGCTTCTCCTAAGCCGAGTGTCACTCTGAATAAACTGAATGAAACAATTGATCTTGCAAACGAATGCATAAAAGATGACACACCCCAAACTCCAATGGCAATTACATAACCGATGCGCGTACCGACTTTATCAAATAATTTTCCGGAAACTAATTGACCGACAGCATAAGCAACCATGAAAACATTTAGGATTAACGCATAATCGCTTTTGTCCATTCCTAAATCTTTGGAGATGCTTGGCCACATTAAACCCAAAGTGCTTCGATCAATATAGTTGATAATTGTTGCGAGGCTGATGAGACTAATAATCCACCAGCGTAATCCTTTTACCTTTTTCAAAATGTTCCTTTAGTTATGGATCGAAATAATTTATTTACTGTATCCGGGAATACTGGAAAGAAAATCTTCTCTCACAGGACTGAAAACATCAATCAAAATTCCTTCTTCAAGACAAAGCGCTCCATGTTCGATGTGAGGGGGAATGTAAAATCCATCGCCTTCATGAAGAATTTCTGTTTTCTCTCCAACAGTAACTTCAAATTTTCCACTAACGACATACGTAGTTTGACTATGCAAGTGTTCATGCCTCGCACCAATACCGCCTTTATCGAAATGAACTTTAACCATCATGATTGCATCATCAAAGCCCATGAATTTTCTTTTCATTCCGGGGGCAACTTGTTCCCACTCCATTGGTTCTGTTCTAATAAATATTTCACTTTCGTTTTTCATGTTCTTTCTCTTTCTTTTTGTTAATTGATGTTGGACCATGCCAAGTTAGTTTTGTTCCATCTGAAAGTGCAACTGTATGGGTCGCGTATTTATCGGCATTGTTATTAGCAATCATAAAAGTCCAATGCAGATCGTTCTTCCCGAATATTTCCACAATAGTGTATTGCTCATCCGATCTCACTACTTCAATTTTTTCGAACGCCGGATAAGAATTAAAAGAATATTCCAAAGTCGGATTAAAATCCCCGTGCGGTTCAATAATATTTACGAAAGTATGATTCTTAGCTGTAACTCTAAACATTATTCCATGATCGTTCCTCAAATTAAAGTTAGGATCATTAGCGCCGATTTGTGTAAATAATATTTGTGTGTTTGAATCGGTGTTTGCAGTAATTGAATAATATCTTTCTCCGTTAAGCCAGGTAAATGCTGATGTTCCGTTCGTTTTAGCTTCAGCTTCTAACCATAAATGTTGATAACCATTTTTCTTCCCCAAAACTTTTCTTTCGGTAATGAAGGGATTGTAGGCATACGAAGTTGATAGAAAATGCCCCATATAATAAAAAGGTAAATCATATTGATGAGATTTTTCTGAGTTTACTTGAAATACATCAAGAACAACCGGCCTAATAAAACCGGGATCATTTACCATTAATAAAGTACGGTGCATTTTAACGCCATCATAAGCATTGGAGTCTGTTGCACTTGTTATTTGTAAATCAGAATTATCCGCAGACAAGAAATAATAATCGGAATGAAACTTCTCTGATTGCTCTCGCTTTCCATTAAAATTTGATTTTTCATCAACAACAAGTGTGTTGTGTGCAATAGTCTGCATTGCAAAAGATTTGTTTTCGGGAAGATACCGTCCGCCAAGTTTTTGTTCAACATTCAGAAACCTTGCAGAACCATAATCTTGGATGATCTCTCTTCCTTGATCATAAAACAAAAAAGAAAGCTTATCGAAATGACCGTGCGACAATCCGTGCGCGCTGTATTTAAACAACAGGGATTCCAGATCGTTATCGGATCCCCAGCGAAGAATACTTACACCGCCTTCATCTCCTTTGGGACCATCAACAAAATTTATACTTTCCCACTTGAACTTTGGAACGGAAGTTAATTCTGTTATTGCTTGAGCAACTTTAATTCCTCCTTTTGAAAAAGAAACTTTATTTTGAAGCCTGGCAATACTTAAAAGAGATTTATCTTCGCCGTATCTATCATAGACAAAATTCAAAGCATAAATTAATTCGGCAGAGAGAAATGTCTTTTCTTTAAGCGCATCATTTATCGGCATGAACTCACCATTTGTATAAGTCATTTGCAAAGCTGAATAAAATGCTTTCCTCAAGATTTGATCTCTCACTTCATAAATTTTCAATTCGGGTTTATTGTTCTGAATTGATTCGGCAAAAAGAAAGAACGGCCATAACGCATAACGCGCATAGTAACCTCCTTCGGTATAATAACCATCCGGAGAAAATAGTTGATTTAATTGCGCAATGAACCCACCTTCGCCGTCCTTTTCTGTAACATAGAGAGCTTTGTCAATTAAGTCCTGCTTATTCAAAACGAAGCCCGTCATCCCAACAGATGCGACCATCCAGGTTCCGTGATTGTGAATTAAGTTGAACTCGTGAGGTGAATCTTCATAGAAAAATTTTGCCATGGGAAGAAAAATATTCGTTTCATACTTGTCTCGATCCGATTTTGAGAACCAATAATAAATGCAATCGTAAGCCTGGATAGTATGAAGCAGCCATACCGTTTCATTCAGCGACTGCCAGAAAAGTCTCCCCGGTGTTTGATCTTTTGATTGTGGATGGAGTTTCAAAGCCGGATACATCACCGCATACTTGTCAAGGATGCGCTTTACAAACACAGCATATTTTTCATCTTTTGTAATTGAATAAAGAATACCGGCATTGTACATCAGTTCATAATTTTGCTTATGCCTTTCGTGCGTATAGCCGCCGCCGGGATCAACCGGAACCGGCACATCTATTGATTGTTTCAATAGTCCATCAACCTGTGATTTTATGCCGGCAAAAGTCTTATCGAATAGAGGAACATTTCCAAGATTTTTTTGAATCTCTGCGATTACTTGTTTATTGAGAATAAGGTTTGGGTGCTGAGATTGCGCCAACACCACAGAAGCACTCAAGAACAAAAAACTAAAAAACAGGAAAGAATATTTCTTCATAAGAACACTCCTATTTAAATGAAATAAGTTCCACCGTTAATCTCGATAGAAGCGCCGGTGATAAATGAGGATTCATCTGAAGCTAAATAAACTACCAGGTCAGCGACTTCTTTTGCCTCCCCTTCCCTTCTTAAAGGGGTACCGGCAGCAACTTTAACACGAACTTCCGGTTTTGTAAATGTATCATGAAAAGTTGTATTAATCATTCCGGGAGAAACCGCATTAACGCGAATACCCTTGGGACCAAGCTCCTTTGCAAGTCCGCGCGTGAAAGTTAAAACCCCACCTTTGGCAGTCGCATAGGCAAGGGCTCCTGGACCGCCGCCGTCACGTGAAGCTTGAGATGAGAAATTAACTATCGCGCCACCATTTTGCATATAAGGGAGCGTAGCTTTGGTAACGAGAAAAACTGTTTTAAGATTTATCGTCATCAGAAAATCCCAAAATTTTTCATCCATTTCTTCCATAGTTTTTCTGCCGACAAGTCCGCCAGTTACGTTAACAAGAATGTCTATTTTCTCGCCGAAAGTTTTTGTGCAAGTTAAAACGAGATTATCAATGTCACTTTGCTTTGTGAGGTCTCCACGAACCATGATTGCTTCGCCGCCTTTTTCTTTGATTCCTTTTAAAGTGGCATCGCCCTTCTCATCGCTGTCGTAATAGTTGAAACAAACTTTTGCTCCAAGTGATGCGAGTTTTTTAGAAATTTCTCCGCCAATATCTCTGCCGCCGCCGGTTACAAGTGCTACTTTATTTTTAAAATTGGCCATATCATTATCCTTTTAATATTATTAATAAATTTTCTCTTTGTTGGAATTTTCTTAGCTCTTAGTTTCTTTTTGTGCAGCCAGCATTCGTTCTGCATGCTCTTCTGCAATGGTGAGATGTTCTTCCATCGCTAATCTTGCCGCTTTTGCATCTCTCTTAATTACTGCATCTAAAATTTTCTGATGCCAGATCAAAGCAGAATCTCTTGCGTCTCCGACAGTTTCATACACTGAAGATTTTATTTCCGGAATAAGTTTATGAATCGGATCAAGCAATAGCGGCATTATTCTATTCCGCGAAGCACGCGCTAAATGGAGATGAAATAACGTGTCTATGTTTGCGAGCTCGGTATAATCTTCCTGGCAAATCTTCAATTTGTTTATATCCTCTTCGAGCCTCTTAATATCGTCGTCGTTATGATTTAATGCGGCGTAAAATGCTATTGCAGGTTCAAGTATTTGTCTGGCATGGACAAGATCCATGACGTAGTTTCTGTCTGTCATACGTACTAAATATTTCCGAAGTGAATTCGTAACGGTATCGGATGAAAGTTTGTTAACGAACATCCCTCTACCTTTTTGTATAACGATCAATCCTTGCGCTTCAAGCGTTCCTAACGCTTCCCTAACAGAGGTTCGGCTTACTCCAAATTGATTACACAAATCAAACTCTGAGGGCAATTTAGCCCCGGGCAGATACTTTTTATCAAGAATTGCTTTTTCGATTTGCCTAATAATTAAACTACTTATTTGTTCTCTCGATTCTAACGGACTAAATACTATTTCATTTCCCATTTTTTTACCACTTGTTAAGTTTATTTCTTCTAACATAAATATTATCTATCCACTCTGCCGGAGCCATCTCCTTGAGCTAATTTTTCAACTTCATCTAAAGAGATTAAATTGAAATCTCCCGGTATAGTTTGCTTTAATGCAGAGGCGGCAACAGCAAATTCCAACGATTCACGCGTATCAGATTTTGTAAGTAATCCATAAATCAGTCCACCGGTAAAAGCATCTCCACCGCCGACTCTATCTACGATTTGAATATCATATTTTTTAGAACGAAACGGTTCAAGGCAGTTTTTGGTATCGTGTAATAGAGCGCTCCATCCGTTTCGTGAAGCCGAATAACTCTCCCGGAGAGTTATTGCAACGGTTTCAAAAGCATATTTGCTTTTAAGAGCTTCTGCGAGAAGAAAATACCCCTCTTCATTAAGTGCAGCTTTAGATACATTAGAGTGAGCAGGTTTTAAACCGAGACTTTTTTCCGTGTCCTCTTCATTGGCAATACATACATCAACGTATTCCATTAATGGATTCATAACTGATTGAGCCTCGGATTCCGTCCACATTTTTTTTCTGAAGTTTAAGTCGCAGCTTATTTTCACCCCGGCTTTTTTTGCGGCTTTATTTGCTTCGATTAAAACCTCTTGCGCGCTTTTACCTAATGCAGGAGTAATCCCGGTCCAATGAAACCAATCCATTCCCTTAAATATATTTTCCCAATTGACCTCAACTTTTGAGATAGTACTGACCGCTGAATTAGCGCGGTCGTAAATAACTTTTGAGGCTCTTTGGCTGGCGCCTGTTTCAAGAAAATAAATCCCGATTCGGTCACCGCCCCGAATAATATATTTGTCACTCACACCATATCGGCGTAACTGGTTGACAGCTGCTTGTCCAATTTCATGTTTTGGCAGTTTTGTCATGAAATAACTTTCAAGTCCATAATTTGCAAGCGATACGGCGACATTTGCTTCGCCGCCGCCAAACGTAACATCGAACGATTGCGCTTGAACAAACCTTGAATATCCTGGTGTGGATAAACGAAGCATGATTTCTCCAAAAGTGATGACTTTTTTTGCCATAAGGAACCTTCTAATTTTTTAATGATGAACGATAAGATGAAATAGTATCCATTAGTGTTTTTGCATTTTTTGTTACTTCAGAATAGTTGTTGTTTTCGATCAGTTTTTGATCCACCAATGCTGAGCCTATACCAACTGCGCAAGCGCCTTTCGCAAGCCATTGAGCAGCGTTTGTCAATGTTACTCCGCCGGTCGGCATTAATTTTAGTTGGGGCATTGGAGCCTTAATTGATTTAAAGAAGTCCATCCCCACTACATCAGCAGGAAAAACTTTTACTATGTCTGCCCCTAATTCATACGCCGAAAATATTTCTGTCGGGCTAAAAGCGCCCGGACACATCGGCAAATTTTTAGAACCAACATACTCAAGAATTTCTTTTTTGAAGATCGGGCTGACAATAAATTGTGCACCGGCATCTATAGCTTGCTTTGCAGAATCTACACTAAGCACCGAGCCCACTCCAACAAGGATATCGCCGGTAAATTCTTTTTTCAACTTCGCCAAACTTTCGAGCGCATTTGGTACAGTTAAAGTGATCTCGATAGTTTTTACTCCGCCTGAATAAATTGCTTCGACAACTTGTAGTAATTTTTTTTCATCTTTCAGACGAATAACAGCAACGACTACATTCTCAATAATTTTATTTACGATTTCAAATCTTTTCATAATTTTTCCTTTATCTCGCCATCCAGCCGCCGTCAACGACCAAAACATGCCCGTTAACATATTGTGAAGCATCAGAAGCAAGGAATACCACCGGACCTTTTAAATCTTCGGTTTCTCCCCATCTTCCGTGGGGGATTCTGTTTAAAATAGCTTTGCTTCTCGCTTCATCTGCACGCAATGCAGCAGTGTTATCAGTGGCTATGTAACCGGGTGCAATTGCATTAACCGTAATACCTTTTGACGCCCACTCATTTGCAAATGCCATGGTTAATTGTTTTACTCCCCCTTTGCTGGCAGCATAGCCGGGAACATTAATTCCACCTTGAAATGAGAGAAGCGAGGCGATAAAAACTATTTTCCCGTAACCGCGCTCAATCATTCCCTTTCCTATCTCACGGGTAAGAATGAATTGTGCGTTCAGGTTAACCTCAATCACTTTATCCCAATATTCATCAGCATGTTCCGCGGCAGGCGCCCGAAGGATTGTACCGGCGTTGTTCACTAAAATATCAATCTTCGGTGAATCGGTTTTTACACCGGTTATAAATTTATAAAGTGATGTGCGATCGGAAAAATCACATACATAGGAACTGAATTTTCTTCCGATCTTTTTGATTGCCTCTGCTGTTTCGCGAAAATCTTCGGCGTAAGAAACACCGATTATATCAGCTCCCGCTTCAGCAAGCGCAATTGCATACGCTTTACCTATACCCTGGTTTGCACCGGTTATAAGCGCTGTTTTTCCATCAAGTTTGAATTTGTCAAGTATCATATTTATGTCTCTTTAAAATTATTTATCAGAAAAATTCATTTATTATTTTACTCGTAGAGAAGAATCGTCCACGTTTTTATTTACCGATCCTGGAGTTGCATCCTTAACATCCGCTGTACTGATCCAGGAAGCAACTGTGCCATTGTCCTTAAAATCTTTTGTGACATTCGTAAAATAAAGAATTTCACCGTTCTCAACCATGTCCATTGGAACAGCAGTTACAGAAGCTCCATCCCACTTTGAAGCTCCGTCCCAAGTAACAATATCAACCGCTGAATGTTTATTCCAATCTGACAGTAATGCTATATTATCTTTACCTGCAAAATCCATCGTGCCTGATGTTTTTTCAATATGCGTCCCGGAACTTTCTGTGAAGACAACAATTTTGTTTCCACCCTTTTTTAATTCTGTTATTTCATTGAAATTTTCTCTCCCGTATTTCTCATCAGGGGTTCCAAAACAGATTAAAATATAAGTCCCTTTCGGAAAAACTTGATTAAAAACCGAGCCTTCTTTATCTGAAAATTTAATTGACCCTTCCGTCTCTTTTGCTGTTCCACTGGGAGAAGAGAGATCGGTTAAATACCAGCCGGCGAGTTTAATTCCGTCTTCTTTAAGTACGATTAACTCAAGATAATCCCCGCCTGTGTAAAACGCTTTTTTCGTTCCGTGATTTCCGATTTCATTGATAATAACATCTCCATCTTTTGGGGCGAAGAGAGAAGTCCCTGCAAAAAGAAGCATCACTACAAGTAAATTATTCAACATTTTTTATCCTTATTATTTTTTATTAAAAGTAACTTCTTTCCAGTCATCAGTTCTAAAAGGAGATGCGGGAAGGTTTGAGCTATTATAAAGATTGCAATCCGGATTATCAGCCCAAGCATAGCGAACAGCAACAGGATTTTTAATTTGATCATTCCAAACGATTACCTGGCCGCCTTCTATTTTCGCGGATGCGGTAATAAATTTTTTATCGTCTGATGCGATGGTAAATCCTTTCAATGCATTTCCATTTTTAGCAGCCAGTCCTTTGCCGGTATGTTTAAAGTTTAGAAAAATTTTATTTTCAAATTTATGGTGAGATTGATAGATGGGTCCCGAAAAAAGGATATCATTTTTTCCGTAATCATTATTCACTGCAATTAATGAAAGACGATAGCCGACATCCAATTTGTTTGTTGGATGAAGATTAACGGGATCACCAATATCAATAGTTACAGCCATACCGGTGTTTGGAACTGAAAGGGCTAGTAATTGTGCTTCGCGAAGCTCTGCCCAACCGCTTTTTGAAGGCTCAGGCTGCCTGAATAAATTCGGCAACTGCACAAAATAGAAAGAGAAATCGCCAACATTCCAAATAGCTCTCCAATTTTCAATCAATGCTGGAAATAATTTTCGGTACTGATGCGCACGCCCGGCATTCGCTTCTCCTTGATACCAAATAACTCCTTTTAAGGAAAGCGGCACTAAGGGATACAACATTCCGTTATACAAACCTGCAGGGGTATTTCTCGAACCGGGACCCTCCGGTTTGTTTGGTTTTCGGGAAGGCGCCATTCCTTTGTTTACAGCAGTAGTAGAATCAATTATCCATCGTTGTAATAAACTTTCTCTGTTTCGGTTATATTCGTCCAGAAGATCAGGATACTTTTCTAACTGTTTCTCCCACCGTTCAAGAATTGGTTTGAAATCTGGATCAGATTCAAGAACTTCAATTGACATAAAAGCTTCTGCAGGAGCACCACCCCATGTTGATTGGATCAATCCAATCGGGACATTCAATTCTTTGTGTAAATTTTTCCCAAAATAATAACCGACACCTGAAAAATCACCAATTGTTTTTGGCGAACAAACCAGCCATTCCCCTTCGCAATCATCTTGCGGAGTTAAAGCTACTTTTCTTTTCACAATAAAAATTCTGATTGACGAAAAATCCGCCTGCCCAATCTCTTTTTCTGCATCATTTGTTTTCTTCAGAGGGAAATCCATATTTGATTGCCCTGAACACAACCAGACTTCACCAATCAAAATATTTTTTAACTGAATAGTGTTTTCTCCTTTGATAATCATTTCAAACGGTCCATCGCTTTTCATTGGAGTAAACGACACTTTCCATTTCCCTTCAGGAGAAGTAGTACACTCAACAGTTTGATTGTTCATCTGAACGAGAACGTGTTCAAGTGGAGACGCAAATCCCCAAAGATTAATTATGGCGTTCTGTTGCAGCACCATGTTGTCGCCAAAAATTGACGGAAGACGAACAAGCGCCGAGCTTTCGCTTACCGCCAAAATGAACATAAACACCGCTGGTAAAAATTTTTTCATCATAATTCGATCATCATCATTTTATAAAAATCATTTTTTTCGTTGAGATATAATTTTTGGTTTGCAGCGAGTAGAGATAGAGACCGCTTGCTAAGTTTGAAGCTGAAAAATCAACATTATATGTGCCTGGTTGTTTTACTTCATCCACTATGACCGCTACTTCCTTCCCTAACACATCATAAACTTTCAAAGTCACATGCTGATTACCGGTAACTGAATATTCAAGTTTTGTTGTTGGATTAAAGGGATTCGGAAAATTTTGCTCCAAATTGAAATCGTAATTCAAACCCGGTGATATAACATCAACATCCAGCGGCTTCATTCTTTCGTCAAGTTGAGCTAAATAAAGCGAACGCGGAAATAGTCCGTCAACATTTGCTCCCTCTATGTATCCTTCGGGTTCATTAAATGGCGCCGGCGGCTTCTTCCCTGTAATGTTTTTCCCTTTACATCCTATCGCATAATTTTGTGCGGTCGGTGGTTTTTGAACAATTAAATCCCCCTTGGCAACATCGCAATTCCAGGCGACAGAATGAGCAATCGCCCAACCGTGACTTGTTCCATAATTGCCGCGGTTATATAATCCTAACAACCTTGGATTTTCACCTGGCCGGGGTCCATCTTGCTCAACAAAATTGTCATACAACAAACCCATACTCCAGGAGCGATGCCCCTCGCTGCTTGTCCAAGCGCCTTGAGATGTGCAATCAAGGAAAACACACCCGGAAGTCCAGCTTGTTCCATTTGATACAAAATGATGTCTTCCATTTGTGGCATGGCATCTATTAAAGAGAATTTGTTGTGAAGCCGTGTAAACATTGAAATTATATCTTCGTTCTCCTGTAACTATACTTACAGGATCTAACGCATTACAATCTTGAACGGTAATTCTCGTAGCCGTATTACATCGCACTGCCGATTGACCAAAATGCAGCATGGTACAATCTTTCACCCACGAATCTTCTATCTGGAATAAATCAATTGCCTGCCAAGCATGACTTTCATCTTCGCCTCCGAGTGTCTCAATATCAATTCTTAAATTTTCAATCCCGATATTTGTTTTAAGATTTGTTCTGGCATATTTATAAATGTATGACTGCGATAAACTCCTTATTAGCGTATTAAAGACCGGTGCATCAATTGTAATTGTATTTCCGTTTATTGCCGTAATGAATCTGTTGAACACGATGGGCCAGGCGTTAACTTTCCATGGAACATCTACACCCGGCTCAGCACCGGAATCAGTTGAATGAGTTCCTCCATAATCCACAGCTTTTAACCAGTTATCAGAACACGGATGATAAATAATAATGTTATCTCCAACCGCATAGGATGACGCATCGTCTACTAAAAAACTTTTTGCACCAATATAAATTGTATCACTAATAATATTTGTTTTAGTCCCGCTTACTTGTGCATTCCATTTGGAAGTGCCACCGTATCCGGCAACAAGAATTGTTCTTTGATCTGGGGAATTTCCTTTCCCGAAAATAATAGTATTGGTTAGCGGATCAGCGCCATCGCCTTCTCCGCGTAAGACGATTCCACTCTGATTTAATTTCAATGTGCCATCCACCCGGTACATTCCGGCTTTCAATAATAACGATCCTCTAAATCCATTCACATCAGGAGTCATTGCAGCAATCTCATTTATTACATTTTGTATTTGCGCTGTATTGTCACCGGCAATTGCGTTAAGAGTTTTGACAACATTGATAAATGGAAGATCAACCCCGCCACCTTTATACCCTGCATGACTAAAATCAGGGATTCTATTTCCTTCAGAATCTGATTTATAATTCAATGAGCTATCGCTTCCATAATAAACTAATTGCGACTGCCAACTTGATTGCCCAATAAGCAATGAGTCATTCAATAAAATGGCTAACAGAGATAGTAATATAAATCGAAAATAGCATGTCATTTCAATACAACCATCTTTCGAGTTTGCGAGAAATCATCTGTTCTTAATTGATAGAAATAAATCCCGCTTGGTAATTCATAATTCCTAACAGCTAATTCGTA
>Ga0100381_1000578_pt1 | contig 36969 bp, 27 predicted proteins | sample CryGeymeta201505_FD_80416 | JGI IMG/M metagenome (GOLD analysis project Ga0100381, IMG submission 80416) | Groundwater microbial communities from Crystal Geyser aquifers in Utah, USA - Crystal Geyser metaG 2015-05 | ecosystem: Environmental > Aquatic > Deep subsurface > Groundwater | place: USA...
AATGCATTAAATTTTGATTGAGTTACAACTAGTTGAATAACATGAGCTTGAAATAGTTTCAATTTTAGTATAAATTGAATAAAATCTTCTGCTCCTTTAAAATCAAATAATTCAAGTATAAATTTTAAAGCAAATTGAGTTGATATGGTTTTATCTTGAATAAATTATCATTTTGAAAAACCTTTTACCTGAGAAATTAAAGTTTGGGATAATGTATGAGAAAATTGGAATTGAAAAATAGATATCTGAACTAGTAATAAATTTAAATTAATTTCTAAAGAAAATAATTTAATTCCCGAAACTAATTTTAAAATATATGATTTTATTTCAAATATAAATACTAATAGTAGTGACTTATCAATAATAAATAAAACTTTAAGTTGAGGAACTTTAAATATGAAAGATTGAGTTATATTTTATAGTACATTAAATACATCTGAAAGTGCTACTAGTTTAATTACACCTTGAATAAAAATAGAATTACCTCCTACTATTAATTATAATTTTAATTGAAAAAATATAAGTTATTATTTAAATGATAAAATAATCTGAGATAATAAAGACCCTTTAGTGAATATTGATTGAAAAGATTTTATATGAGTAAATGTTATTTGAACTTTACAATGAGATTGAAAACAAACAATAACATGACAAGAAAATAATTTTTCAAATATATCTAAACTTGAGTCAAAAACTCAAATAAGAAAAAATGCATATTCTTATATAAGTAATATGACATCTTGAAAAACATTAAATTGAATTTACTATTATAATGGTGATAAAAAAATATCTGAAATAAATTTAACAGATATTGAAACAATTGTAATAAAAGATTGAAATTTGATAATAGATAAAAATATAAATAATAATATTTGAATTATAATATTGAAAGATTGATATAATATTGATAATTGATATATGTTAAATTGAAATATATATGTTATACCTGATGTCACATATATAAAAGCTATAATGTATGCTGATTGATGATTTATAAGTGTAAAAAATGATTGAACTATTTATACTGAAGATAATTATGAAAGAACAAATGATTTAAAAAATCAACTAATAATGGAATGAACATTATTTACAAAAAATACTATTGGTTGAGCAATTTTAGCATGATGACAATATATATTACCATGAGACAAAAAAGTTAATGAAAATGTAGAGATTTTTTTTAAAGCCATGACTTATGATTTAAATTATATAAGAAGAGCTAATAAATGATGTGATAAATCTATACCATTAAACAATTTATGTAATGATATATGAGAATATGAAAATGCATTTATTATAAAATATAATTCTGAAATTCAAATAAATCCACCTAAATTATTTAAGGTAGAATAGTAAAAAAAACAAATATATTATTACATTCAAAAAAATCTAAATCCATTCGGATTTAGATTTTTTTATTAATCATATTATTCATATTTTAATAATAAAAAATATTTAAGAAAATTTCCTAAATATTTTAGGTTTAATTGTAAAAAGTGTGTGGCTGAAATGAGTTAAATTTTCCCATAAAGAAGAGAAAGAATTAGTTTAATTTTTCTCTCTTTTTTTAATCATCTATGAAGACTAACTTTAGCCTTTATGTGACCAAAAACTCATTCCAGTCAATTAGTAGTATTTGGTATTTCTATTTGACAGATATAATCATACCGAATAAATAGATATTTCAAATTATTTTTTAAAGAAAAGTATGCAGACCTTGTTCTATTATGTAAATAATGCTGTTTTCAATCTTTTCAAATTACTTTTTCTCATAGAAAATCTTTGTATTTTTCATACCATTCTTGAAGCCAAAAAGTAAAACTTTCTTTGTCTGTTTTTGTTAGTAATTCAGTAATTCTTTTTAGTTCTATATTAGCTTCCAGTATTGGTTTTTTGGTTATATATCTTCTTATTATTGCTACTTGATGAAAATTACACATTTGAGTTGGAATATCTGGAAATCATCAAAGTAATCATTTTCTTCAATCACAAACTATCGCTTTTATTATCCATCATTGTTCAATTAGTTCTTTTACTCAGTTTTTATAATCAGTATTATTTTCATTTTTAACTATCTTAAAATTTATTATTTTCTTTTCTTGATAATCTTTAAAAGCCATTATTCAGAATTCTCAAAAGTAAGTTGTATCCATTAAAAGAATTATTTCTTTTGGCTTTATTGTCGGGGAAACAAACTCAAAATCATCTAACTTTTTCTGAATAGTTTTTATACTTTCTCAATATTTTTCAGCTAACTGAGAATATATTTGTTTTCAAAAACAATAATCATTCCAGATTTGGACTATTTCTACTTTTTTAGCTCTTGTTTTGTTTTGAAAGACATATCAACAGCATTTACATTTATATCTTTGCTTTCATCTCATAAATCAGTCTTTTTTTATTTCTTCTGACTTACATTTTTTACATCTTTTTTGGTAACTTTTATTTGCCATACTTAAAAGTTAAGGAGTATTTGGCTTAATTATACCAAATACTCCTTATTTTAGCCATACATTATTTACTATTATGTCTCTTTTTATAATAGTAACAGTTATTATTTTATTTTACAAAAATTATCCACATTATAAAAAATATTAATCCCGAAAGAAACATAGTAACTGGTAGAGTTAAAACCCAGGCAAGTAAGATATTTTTTACAGTTCAAGATCTAACTCAAGCACTTTTATATCATACACTCATAGTTCATGCCACACTAGAAGAAAGTATATGTGTAGTACTAACTGGTAGGTGAAATTTTGATGCAATTGTAATAGTTATTGCAGTAATAAAAGCTGAAGTTGTAGCTTGTGCATAATTCATATCAGTTTTTCAAATTTTTTCTCAAATTGTAACAACTATTCTTTTCCGTCAAATCATTGTTCAAAGTCAAAGAGAGATTGATATAAATAAAATTACCCAAATAGGTGCATAATCTATCATTTTAAGTATTAAATTTATATTATCGTTTAATGTTAGATCTCATTTGTTTAATTTTTCATCTAAAATGCTATCACTATTTACTACTGAAACTATATATAAATTACTTTTTAAAGTATTATTAGAAAAAATTAAATCTAATTTTTTTATATTATTACTAAATGATAATATATTTTTTCTAAGTTCTTTTTTATTATAAATAATATCTGAATTAATTTTTTCTCTAATTAAATTTAAATCAACATTAGTATTATAAATATTATTTATTTCAGTTTCATTTAATAATTTTAAATCAATTGAATCTATAGTTTTTTGTATTGAATTAATACTTTTATTTAAATCATCAATTTTAATATCTGGATTTATTGCAAAAATATTTGGAGCTAAAATAACTAAAATAAGCATAGCTAATCAAACTCATTTTTGTCAATCATTACTTCAATGTGCAAAACTAACCCAAGCAGAAGTAGCAATAAGAATACTACGAAGTCATCTTGTAGGTGCTGAATTATGTTTTTTTGAAGGAGTTGAAAAATAATATTTATTTCATATATATTTTAATGAAAATAACATTATTAATGAAGCAAAGAAAAATCAAAATATAGGAGAAAATAATAATGATTCTATTACATCTATAGCTTTTTGCCAGTTTGGAATAACCTCAATATTTCAATTAATTGGTAAAAACATAATAACTAATGTAACTCAAAGAATTGCTCATATTAAAGAATGAGAACTTGAAGCTGGTAAACCAAAATACCAAGTTGAAAAATTCCAAATTATTGCTGATAATAAAAGTGATATAATTACTGAAATACCAAATGCTTCAGATTGAAAACTTATTGCTTCTAATGGTAAAAGATGAATAATAGCCATTGCTACTCATATACCTCAAAATACTACTCATAAGAAATTCATAATTCATGCAATTAGAACTGCTTTCTTAGCTTTTAGTGATTTAGTATATATAACTGGTGCAACTGCATTTGCAGTATCATGAAATCAATTTATAAATTCAAAAATACCTACTAAAAGTAAGCATAATAACATAAATACAAAAACTCATATATCTAATCAAAAAATCATAATCTACTAAATTTAATTATTATTACATATATTAAAACATACTTATGATTTTTTGTAAAAAAAATAAAGAAAAAACCTATATTTATATAGGTTTTTTCTTTATTTTTTTTATTTTATTTTAAATATTACTTTATAAGCCATACCAATCATACTATTAATTTGGTCAATGGTCATAGGATTACTTTCATTTTTAGTTTTATATTCCATCAAATAAGGATAATTATCTTTACTAATTAAATTTCATTCTAATAACTTAATTATTTTTTCAGAACAATAAACTCTTTTTGCTTGCCTAAATATCTTATTTCCATTATCATCATATCAATCATAATTAACTCCTGCTAATTTAAAGTATTCATCAAAGTCTCAATTTGATTTATAATTATCTAAAGCAAGTTGTAAACAAACACTATCAGTTTCTAATAATTCAAAATTTGGATTAATAAAAGTACTCAAAAGTTTTTCATATCTTTTTGTTAAATCATGTGTATCTGATTGATCAATTGTAGCTGCATTTAAATCAATTAGTAAATATTTAAATCAAAGTTTTTTAAATCTATCAATTAATATATTTTCATTATCAGTATAAATATAATCATCAAATGCAAATAATAAATTATCTTCAAAAATTCTATTATTATTTTCAGAAATATAATATTTTAAAAATGTACCTATTCTATAAATTTTTCATTTATTTTTAAATTTATCACTTGGATTTTGAATATTTTCATATAAATTTTCAATTGATTTTGACGATGCAATTGTAAAATTTGGATCAGATTTTAATTTATATAATATATCAAATATTGTATTTATATCTTTTTTCTCTATTTTTTCAACTGCAGAAAATATATCTTTTGTTATATTTGCAAGTAAAAATTCTTCTTTTTTATCTTCATCAATATTTAGACTAAAAAGTGCTTTTTTATAATCATCATGATATAAAAATATAGCTGATGCTTGAGAAAATTTTCAAGTTTTAAATTCTTCATATGAAGATCATTTTAAATTATTAAATGTATATGGAACTAAAGAATTTATAAAATAAATAGACAAAATACTTATAAAAATTAGAGAACCTAATAATTTAAAAAGAAATTTATTTTCAGAATCATCATCTTTATAAGTTGAAATAAAAAATGCTCATATTCAAATCATAAGTAAAAATGTAAAATACATAGTTATACCATACCAAACAATTCAAAATGCTGAAATTAACCATAAAAATGTATAAAGTGATGAAAAAACTAAATTTAATTTAAAAGTATATATAAGTTTTCAGTCTTTTAATGTAAAAAGTAAATATATAGTTGGAACAAAAAATCATAAAAATATAAATATATATCAAACAGGTAGATTTGTTTTTGCGAAAAAATCAACCATCACTCAATTTATACTTCTATTATTTTTCCATATATTGTTAATGTTTTCTATATCTTCTTTTGAAGAATTATTTTTAATTAATATTTCATTTAAAGTAACTATATCTCAAACTGAAAATACATAATTTGAAATATATAAATTATTTAATTTTTTAATATAAGTAAAATCAGTATCATCTAAAGTTAATCAAACAAAAGTAAATCAATTTCATATAGATAAATCCTTAACTTTCAATTTTAATTCTTCATAAAATACTTTTTTTACTTGTTCATGTAAAATTTTAAATTCACTTTCATAAACTATTTCATAATACTTACTATAATTTTTTACATATTTATTACTATTTTTTTGAAATAAATTAGAATATTCTTCTTGTGTTTTATTTTTAAAAGAATTAAATTGAGTTGTTGTTTCTTCATTTATTAAATTATTAATATATTGTTTAGTTTTATTGTCAATTTCTTCTTTTACAAGTCAAGAATTTATAACTTCAACATCTATATATTTTGAAAAATCTATATCAAAAACATCATCATTATTTTTTTTATCTTTAAAAACATAATTATCATTTGATACAACTCAAACTAAGCTTCAAGTAGAAATACTACTAAAATCACTTATTTTAATAATTTTTGAATTTAATTGACTATATGAAATAAATTGAACAATTGAAATAAGTAAAAATAGTGCAAAATAATACTTTTTTCTATATGGTAAAAATATAAAAATAAGAGGTAATAATGCTAAAAATATAAATCAGATATTTGTATACTCTCCTCATTGATTTTTTTGCATTGATAAGTTCCAAGGCATATAGACAAAATCAAGAATTCAATTTTCATATCAGAAATATCTAAGTAAATCTTCATTTGTAGTTATAGAATTTTCTTTTTTTCTAACATTATTTTTTTCTTCTGATATAGAATTATATTCTTTTTCTGAATATATAGTTTTAAAATCTACTGTAAAATCATCTGTCTTTCATCAAATAATAGTACTTATATTTAAATTTGGATATCATTCACTTATATTTTTTCAAATCCAAGGAATAAGTACAATAATTAATCAAACTAGAAATAATACTAATTCTTTTGAATAAGAAATAAAAGATTTTTTATCCTTTAAAAAACTATATCATAATAATATAATTCATAAAACAATAGTTATAATACCAAATATTTTTTCAAATCAGACAATACCATTTGGATTTACAACTACATTCATCATTTTCCATAGATTTCAAATTGTGAATATTCAAAAGAAAAGAGATAAATATCATAAAAATCATATTATTCAAAGTCTAGCAAATGATAAAACTCAAATTATAGAAACTATAAGTAAAAGAGAAGTAAATTTAATAGAAAATGCAAATCATACAATTATTCATATCAAAAATAAATATATAATTGATATGTTTTTATTTTCTCTAAGTAATAGAAAATATTTATATAGAAAAAATAAAGCAATAACTGTTATAAAAAATAATCACTCATCAAGTTTTAAATCTTTTGTAGATTGAAATCACACCATTGGAAGTGCAATAAACATACTTGATAATATAACTGGCAGGCTAAAAAATGATTTTTTTAATGGAACAGTTGATTTTATAAGATTTGAAAGAACTACAACTAGAGTAATAAAACTTAAAAATAAACCTGAAATATTTATAAAAAAAGCTGGAACTGGACTACCAAACATATATCAAATACCTGTAAAAGTTTGCCAAGAATACATCATTCATAAAGAAAGTAGATTTCATGCTTCTGCCATCAAATGAGGTGTATTCATATATGAACCTAAATCATCCCATCAAATTGGAAAAGGTCTAACTATAGACATCAATCAAGTTGATAAAACTATAAATGCAAAAATAGTAAATAATTCTGCTGAAAAAAGTTTAATATAATAACCTTCTTTTATATCAAAAGTATAAGTAGTTTTTATAAAATTATCATATATTTTTCTAAACTCTTTATATGAAAAAATTAAAAATATTATAAGGATTCAAAAAACTATATATAGGTTATAAAATCAAAATATTCAAAAAATAACTACTAAAGTTATAAATGAAATAAATCAAATAATCATTTCTAAAAGCCAAAATACTCAAACTCAAAACTCATCTTTATTTGGTAATTTTGAAAATATTTTTTTACCAAAAGATAAACATATAACAAAAATTGAAACTGGTAAAATAGAAAAGAAAATTATTTTGAAAAATAATTCAAATCAAAGAGAAATAGGATTTCAAGACAATGAGAAAAAATAAAAACAAACAACAAATAAAGTTAATAAAAAATAGCTAACTATTGATTTAAGTGAAATAATAGCTTTTTCTTTTGAAATATTTAATTGAAAATATTTATAAATAGCATAAATAATTGATATAACTATAAAAAGTGACATATATCAATTAAAATTTTCGCTATGATTTGGGAAAACAAAATAATAATTAAATAAGATAAAAAATGAAAACAAAATTAGAGAAAAAATCTTTAGTAAATATAAAAGCATCTTTAATAAATTAAATAATATTTTAAATTAAATAGATTTTATATTTTAAAAAAAATAAAACAAGAAAAAGTTTTGATTTTATGTTAAAAAATATTAAAATATATATAATTACTATATAAAATATAGTAATTATATATATTTTAAATAAATATTTATGGATTATTTTAAAAAAAGTTTAGAATTACATGAAAAATTGATATGAAAAATTGATTTTATTTCAAAAGTAAAAATTGATAGTAGAGAACTTCTTTCAACTGCATATAGTCCTTGAGTTGCAGAACCTTGTAGAGAAATTGCAAAAGACCCAGAAAATGCTTACAAATATACTATTAAAGCAAATACTGTTGCCGTAATAAGTGATTGAAGTGCAGTTCTATGAATTTGAAATATTGGTTGACTTGCATGACTTCCAGTTATGGAATGAAAATGTGTATTATTTAAAGAATTTGCTTGAGTAAATGCATTTCCTATAGTTCTTGATACACAGGATACTGAAGAAATAATTGCAACAATTAGGCATATTTCCCCTACTGTTTGAGGTATAAATTTAGAAGATATAAGTGCCCCTAGATGTTTTGAAATAGAAGAAAGATTAAAAGCAGAATTAAATATTCCTGTATTTCATGATGATCAACACTGAACTGCAATAGTTGCACTTGCTTGATTAATTAATTCGCTAAAAGTAGTAGAAAAAAATAAAGATGATATAAAAATAGTTGTAAACTGACTTTGAGCAGCTTGAACAGCTATAATTAAACTTTTTAGATTATATTGAGTTTGAGATATAGTTGTTTGTGATAGCAAATGAATAATTTCAAAAAATAGAACTGATTTAAATAAAGAAAAACAAGAAATTCTTGATATGACAAATAAAAATAATATATATGGATCTCTAAAAGATGCTATGATTTGAGCTGATGTTTTCGTGTGAGTTTCTGCTCCACTTGTTGTTTCAAAAGAAATGGTTTCATCTATGAAAAAAGATTCTATAATCTTTGCTATGGCAAATCCAACTCCTGAAATTATGCCAGAAGATGCTATTGAAGCTGGAGCAAAAATAGTTGCAACAGGTAGAAGTGATTATCCAAATCAATTAAATAATGTACTTGTTTTCCCTGGTTTATTTAAGTGAGCTTTAGAAAATAGAGTAATAAAAATAACTAATGACCATAAAATACAAGCAGCACTTGCATTATCTAGTTATGTAAAAAATCCTACTTTTGATAATATAATTCCTAGTCCTTTAGATAAAAATATAGCAAACATAATTGCAAATGTAATAAAATAAAAATTATAATTGTGTTTAAATTATTTTTTTTTAAAATATAAAAAGTTTAATAAAAAATAAATATGATAGAAGAACATTGAAATTTAACTGAAAAATTTTTAAGAAAAGGATTTTGGCTATATATATTTTCATTTATAATAGGTCCTCTTTCATATATTACAAAAATAATTATTACTTGAGAACTCAGTGTAGGTGATGTATGAATTTTGTATTGAGTGATAAGCCTTGTAACTCTTATATCTGCTTACAATGACTTATGATTAACTGATAGTTTAAATTATTTTATACCAAGATATATAACAGAAAAAAGATATGATAAGATAAAGTCTATACTTACATATGCATTAATTGCTCAAATGACTACTTGAATAACTATTGCATTTTTCTTTTTTTTCTGAGCTGATTATTTAGCTAATAATTATTTTAATTCTATAGAAGCAAAAAATGTACTTAAAATATTTGCATTTTTCTTTTTATGAATAAATATTTTTCAAATAACATCAACTTTTTTCATGGTTGTACAAAATACTTTTTTAAACAAGATAATCGAGTTTTTTAGGATGATTTTTATACTAGTATTTGTAATTTGAGTATTTATATTTGATCTATCAAGTATAATAAATTTCTCTTATGCTTGGCTTTTTTGATTGTATATCTGAATTATTATCTCAGTAATATTATTTTTTAAAAAATACTATATTCCATATCTTAAAGATGAAAAGATACTATGGGATAAAAAATTATTTAAAGAAATATTTAAATATTCATTAACTATTTTTATTTGAATGCAAGCCTGAGTTATTTTATGACAAATGGATATGCAAATGATAATATACATGAAATGAAGTATTCCTGCATGATACTATACAACTTATTTAAGTATTATTTGAATACCATTTTTACTTATTTGACCAATTTTTTGATTACTTTACCCTATGTTTTCACAAATGCATAGCATGTGAGAACTAGAAAAAATAAAACTAGTAAAATCTATATTTCAAAAAAACTTTTTAGCTTTATCTATAGCTTTTAGTATACTTTTTTTTGTATTTGCAGGTAGTTTAACAAATATACTTTTTTGATCTAAGTTTATACCTTCTTGACTTATATTAAAATTTTCCATCTTATTTATTGCTTTCAACTTTTTACTTCAAATGAATTGAATCATACTTGCAAGTATTTGAAAAGTAAAGGAAAGATTACAAATAGTTTTTATAGCAATAATATTTAATTTTTTTACAAATATTATACTTATAAATGTATTTTGAGCTCCATGAGCTGCATTAGCTAGCTGAATATGATGGATTTTAATTTGGTGATTATGAGAATATTATTTATGAAAAGATTTTAGAGTAAATTTTGATTACAAATATATATTTAAAAATATAATTGTATTGTGAATTATTTGATATTTTATTTATACTTATTTAGGTCCAATATTTTTAAATATAAGTAGAGTTTATTGATTACTTTTATTTTGATTTATTTCTGCAATTTACTTCTTTATATTTGCAATGTTAAATTATAATGATTTTAGATTTTTTATACTTGAAATTAAAAGATTAAAAAAATAAAAATATATATTTTTATTTTTTTTAACACAAGCTATGATTTTAAAAAAATCATAGCTTGTTATTTTGATTTAAAAATTAAATTATTGTATTATATAAATATGTAAGTTATTAATAATTTCATTATAAAATTATTAATATAATAACTCCTTTTATTAAATAAATTTAAAAAATGAATTATAATTTAAAAATTAAAAAAATCCTTATTTTTTCTATATCTCTTTTAATATTAAACTCTTGCACTAAACAAGAAATAAAAGAAGTTACAAATAACATAAATCCTATAACTTATGAAACTTTTATTGTTTGATGAAATAATTTACAATCAAAAGTTTTAGAATGAAATATATTATCAAATAATTCTATAAAAAAATCTTCAAGTATACTTTGAAAAGTTACTGAATTGAATTGTGAACCTTGAAAAGAAGTAAATTCTGAAACTCTAATTGCAACAATTACTCCTGATTTTACTGATCCTAATATTAAATCATTATTAAATACAAAAAGTTCTTTAGAATTACAACTTTGAAATTTAGAATGAATCAAATTATCAACTATTAGTAATTTAGATATACAAATTTCTACACTAAACTCTAATATATCTTCTTCAAATGAACAATTAGAACTTAGTAAATCAAATTATGATTTACTTGTTAAACAAAAATGATTAACTAGTTCTGATTTATCTACTCAAATTGAAACTCTAGTCGAACAAGAAAAAAATTTACAAAAACAAAAAGCTATATTAGAAAAATCAAAAATAGAAGATTTATCAAAAGTTGAATCATCACTTGAAAATATAAAAACTACTTCATATAGCACGATAGATAATATACTTTTATATATAAATGAACTTTATTGAATAACTGAAGAATATAAAAATAACACAGTAAATTATGATACTTATTTATCTGCAAAAGATTCAAGTATAAAAACAAATGTAAAAACTGATTTTTTCAAATTATATAACCTAGATTATAAAAATTTATCTTGAGAAAAATTAAGTAATTTTGAAAATGATTTAAATGATTTGATTAAATTATCTAATAATTGAATTAAAAAATCAGTTGCTGTTGCAAATGTATTTACTGAAACAAGTATAAATACATATTATAATACCTTATTATGATATTCAAATTGATTATTAGTTTTAAAAACAAATTTAGATAATGCATTAAAAAGTAATGATAGTATAACAAATACTTACGATAATCAAATTGCTTGATTAGTTACTTCGATTGATAGTTTAAATTGAAATATAGATAATTTAAAAACCAATAAAAGTGAATCTACACTTTTATCAATTGATGTGAATTTAACTAATATGAAATCTCAAATTAGTTCTTTAGAAAGCTTAATTACTTCACAAGAAAATAACTTAAAATCACTAAGTCAAAATAAAGAAATAACTACAAAACAATTAGATAATCAATTATTATCTTTAAGACAAAATATAGATAACTTAGTTATAAACTTATCACCTCAAAATATTTATGCATGAATTGATTGAACTATAAGCAATAATTATACATATTTAAATACAAGTGTTTCTCCAAATTCTCCAATTTGTGAAATACAATCAAATTGAAAAAATAGTTTAAAATTAAAAGTTTCATCTGCAAATAAATTATCTGATGGATATATTTATTCAATTGAAAAAAATAACAATATTATATTTACAGGTTCAGAGTTAACTCTATTACCTCAAATAGATACTATGACTCAAAATTATTCATATGAAACTATATTGCCAGAAGAAATTGAATTCAAAGTTTGAGATAAATTAAAAGTACTTATTGATTATCCAAACAAAGATATAAGTAATGTTGATTTAAACAATGAAATAATAGAAGTTCCAATAGAATATGTTACTCCAAGATTAAATTGATATTTCATAAAAACACAAACTTGAAGTTGAGAGATAATTGAAAAACAAGTGAAAATTTGAGAAGTAAATCTTCCTAATATTCAAGTATTAGAATGATTAAAATTATGAGATACATTAATTAAATAAGATAAAAAAATGTCAGAAATAATAAAACATGAAGAAGAACCTTTTTTCAAAAAATATCAATCAATATTGTTGATTATAATGATTTTTTCATTTATTTTATGAATCATATCATTTATAACTCTACCAAAAGAATCCTCTCCTGAAATTGATTTACCAAATTATGTAGTTACTGCTGTTTATCCAGGTGGTGATCCAAAAACTATTGAAGCACAAATAGTTGATAGATTAGAAAAAGAATTTGCTTCTATTTCTTGATTAAAAGAAATGAAATGAACTTCTGCATATAATCTATGAGTTGTTTCACTTGAATTTTATACTAGTAAATCAAAACAAGATGCAACTAGTGATATAAAAGCTGCAGTTGATAAGGTAAAATCTAGTTTTCCAGATTGAGTAGAAGATCCAATAGTAAAAAAAGTTAATTTAGATGATTCTCCTATCATAACTTTTTCTGTTGCATGATGATATATGCCAAATATACTTTACGATAAAATAAAATACATAGAAGATGACCTTAAAAAAATACAATGAGTTTCAGATATAGTTGTAGTTTGAAAAGTTAATCCACAAATAAAAATACTTGCAGATTATGATAGATTAAATCATTTTAATATTGATTATGGTTTTTTTATAAGTGAAATAAAATCTTTACTTGTAAAATTACCTGCTGATAAGAAAAATGTAGATTGAAATTTGTTTTCATTCGAAGTTTCTTCATATGACACAGATGTAAACAATGTAATTGAACAAATTAGAAACTATAATTTAATAGATTCTAACTGAAAAATAATAAAAGTTTCAGATGTAAGTGATGTTTATTTATGAGTTGAAAAAGAAGACAAAAAAAGTTTTGTTTATGATAATGATAACTTAACTTATTGAGCAATTTCATTTCAAGTTAAAAAAGTAGCATGAGGTGATATTTTAACAATAATTTCTCAAATAAATGCTTATCTTGATATACAAAAAGAAAAACTTAAATCAGAAGATATAAAATTTTACGAAGTTTTATCACAAAAAGAAAAAATAGATAATACATATAATACTTTTATTTCAAATTTTCGGCAAACAAGTATTTTTATATTTTTAATTATTATATATTTTATTGGTTTTAGAGAATCTCTTGCTATAACTATAGCATTTCCATTAGTATATCTTGTTACATTTATAATATTACAAATGATATGATATTCATTTAATATGATTGTATCATTTTCACTTATTCTGACACTATGAATAATGGTAGATTCCCTTATAGTTATAACGGAATGATATGATGATTGACTTAAAAAATGATTATCAAAAAATGATGCAATTGCATATTCAATTGATACATATAGACAACCATTAATAAGTTGAACACTAACAACTATTGTTATGTTTTTACCATTATACTTTATGTTATCAGGTTTGATGTGAGCATTTATGAAATCTATGCCTGTAACTATATGAATAAATCTTATTATTTCTATAATTATTGCACTTGTTTTTTTACCAGTAATTATAAATTTATTGGATAAAAAAAATAAAAAAATAGTTACAATAGACTCTAAACAAAAAGTAGTTGCAATACATTGGAATATCTCAAAATATATTTTTCCATTTTTAAAAAATAAAAAAAGAGCTATTTTAACAGTAATTAGTTTTTGGATATTATTTGCTTTTACTATTACACTTGTAGTTTTGAAAGTTATAAAAGTTGATTTTATGTCTTCAGTTGATTCAAATAATGTAACTGTAAATCTAAATTATATTCCTTGAATAGATTTAGAAAAAAATAGAGAATTAACATATGATATAACAAATAAAATAAATAATTATTTAAATGAGAATTATCCAGAAATCTCAGAATATATATGAGTTGATTTATGAATAAAATCAGGTTGAGATCCACTAAAAAATGCTATGTATTGAACAAGTTGAAGTGATAATTATTCTACTTTAACTATAAAACTTGCAGATAAAGATAATAAAAGAAAAGTTGATTGAAATTTATATAAATCATATACAATAAAAGAAAACATACAGCATTTTGTTGATACAAACATAAAAAGTAAATATATAAAAGATATATTAGTTACAACAGAAAAAGCTGGTCCTTGAGCTTGAAAACCAATTGCATTTAATATAATTTGAGATGATCTTGGAAATATAGTTGAATATATGAATTTAATTCTTCCAAAATTAAAAGAACTTGATTGAGCATATAATTGGTGAAATTCAGTAGAATATACAAATTGAAAAGTAAAAATAGTTTGGGATTACAATAAACTAAAACAATACAACGTAACTGCTGATAGATTAAGTTTACTACTTATGTGAATGAAAAATACAACTAATTATATACCAAACGGGATTACTATAAAAAAATTGTATGATTTATCAGATGAAGAATTACAAGTTAAAACATTTTTAGATTTTGATTGAAATATAGAAGATTTAAAAATAAATTGAGTTTATTTATCAAATTTTATAAAAGAAATAAATTTTTTACCAGAATTAAAAACTATAGATCATCTAAATTGAAATTTAGTTGTATCAATTGATGCTGACCAAGTAAATGGTATACCATTATCTGTTATTACAGAATGAATTGATAAAATAATAAAAGATAATCCAAGTGATAAAGTAATTTTTGAATATGGATCAGATATAAGAGAACAACAAAACTCAACAAAAGATATGTGATTATCATTTTTAGTTTGAATATTTCTAATGTTTTGAGTTTTAGTTTATCAATTTAATAATTTTAGATATCCATTTATAATACTATCATCATTGCCTCTTTTACTTGTTTGAGCATTTTGATTATTATGAATCTTATGACAAACATTTTCATTTGCTGCACAATTATGAATTTTTTGATTAATATGAGTTTGAGTAAATACTTCTATATTACTTATAGAATCATACATTGATAAACTTGAAAGAGATAAGATTTTTAGTTTAGATTTATTACTTGAAACAGTAAACTCTAGAGTTAAACCTATATTTTTAACTACACTTACAACAACTGCTTGACTTGTTACTCTTGCATTAAAAGATGAAATGTGGGCTTGATTAGCAATTGCATTTATGTGAGGTTTGATATTTTGAACACTTATGATATTGCTTTATATTCCAGCATTGCTTAGGATTTGAAACAAATAAAAAATGACTCTTGCGAGTCATTTTTTATTTGTTTTTATTTTTTTAATAATCAATCTATTGATTTTTTTACATTATGTCAAGCTGTATTCATAGGATGAGATTCTCAAAGTATTTCTTCATATACAAGTTTTTTTTGTATGTCGTCTGTTTCTTCAATATATCAATAAATCTTATTTTTTTCATAATTTAATAATCTTATAATAAATTCATCAATCCCTTCTTTTTCTAAAAATTCTTCTAAAAGTTTATAAAGCATTAAATGTAGATATTTCTCATCAGTAAAAACATCTATATTTAATTTATCCAATCAAATTGATAATATAAAATCATTAATAGAAAGTTCTCAATCAAACAATGATAATAAAATACCTTTTCTACTTAATCTCTTTTCTTTATCTCAATTTAATATAAAAATTCATCATTGAGAAAAATCAATTTCTAAATTAATATCTTGAAAAAAATTATCTTTTACTTGAGATATTAATTCAAATAAATCTTTTTTTGAATTTTTAGAATTTACATCTAATTTATTTTTCATATTTTTGTTAAATTAAATAAATATTTTTATATTTTAAATCATTCATTTAATGATTCTGGTTTTATTTGTATTATTTTCATTTTTCAGACTTCTCAAGTTCAATCAATTCTTAAATATTTTATTTTATATAAATCTACATTTGAGTATGCTTTTGTTAAATCAGCAATCTTTGGTATAAATTTAAATAAATCATTCATATTAAAAGTATTTGAATTTTTAGCCATAGATCATAAATAAAACACTAATTCTCTTCATTCTTGATATACATTTATTTCAAATTGTGATAATCATTTTCAATTTACATCTTTAACATTTATAAGAAAAACATCTTGTCATTTATTATTTTTTCATGCTTTTAATATTTCTAAATCTCATATACTTTTAGTTTCTTCTATTTTAGTTCAAACACTTGAAGCTGTTACTTTTTCTAATGGATTTTCATCAACTATTTGTTTATTTGATCATATTTTATCAAGTAAAGTTTTTTGGATTGATGAATAATCACTATTTTCTAAACGAGTTTTTGGTGCCATAAATGAAATTTTATTTTTTTCAACTATAAAAGTTGAAATTCACTCAAAAGGAGGAAATTTAGCAGTTGAATTTGTAATTCAATACCTAACTGTAAAAATACTTTTTCAATCTATAGTTGTACTAGTTTTAACAACTGATATAAATTTTCAATCAGAAATTTCTACAATTCTAGGTATAGAATCAAATTGTTCTAATGTTTCTAAGCTTAATTCATTTAATTTTAATGCTCAATTTTTATTTATATTATCAATTGAATCAATTGTAGCTTTTGCACTTTTACTTTCTATTTTTACATTTTCTCAAATAGAACTTTTACTCTTAATAATAGAATTTATTTCATCTATTTTTTTAGTATCTTTAGTTATTATATAAACTTCTAATAATTTTTTATAATAATCTAGTTTATCCGGTTCTCTTTTTATTGCTGATTCTAAAATTGAAATAGCGTAGTTATTTTCTCAATATTTAATTCAAAGATTCGCTTCTCATATAATATCAATACCATTTACCATATCACTTGTATCATTTAATATTTTTGATGATGTTTCTTTTATTTCTGGATTATCCCAAGTATTATTTGCATTTCAAAAATCAAAATTATCATCAATAGAAGTAGAATTTACATTATGTGTTTTTGAAGATTCTACAATTTCATTAGCAAGATTTTTAAATTCTCAAATTGAAGCTCATTTTGCTCTTAATCATTCAAATAATACGCTAAAAGATTTAACTCAAGCTGCTCAAATAAAAGTTTCAGCTGGTCAATTTAAAAAAACTTCAATTGCATATGATGTATTTTTAGTTCTAGATGCAACATTAAAAAATTCTGTAAGTTTAGCTGTACGTTTAGCAGATGAAGCTCATTTTAATGATACTTTTTCTAATTGTTTAGATATCCTTCAAATTTTATCAGTCATTTCTGATACTTTTCAAGAAGCAACAACTGATCATTTGATAAGTAATAATAATGAAATTACTTTTCAACTTAGTTTTCAAATAGCTTCAGATTGTTCATTTTTAGGTAATTTAGAAATAGTATCCATTTCTTTTCAGATTGCATTATATATTTCATCTCATAATCATGAAAAACCTTCTTTTTGAATAAAATCCCATATTTTTGAAGCTTGATTATTTACTTCTGTTTTATATTCACTATCTATTCAAACTAAACTTCAACTATATTTTAGTATAAATTTACTTATATCTAAAACTCACACTATCATATCTTTAGTTCATTCTATAACTCATTTTCAAGTTCAAACTACTCAATAATAAGAGCTTTCTAAACTTTCTGGAGTACTTTTTATAGATGCAATTATACTATTTAATACTCAAACATCTCAGATTTCCATTTTTTTAATTTCTGAAATTGAAGTCATTATTGATTGATATTTCAATTTTTCATCTGGTGAAAGATCATTAAAATCTACTTTTAATAATTCTTTTTCTATTTGAATAATTTTTGATTTTACTTGTTCAAAAGTTTGTTGATATATTTGTTTTCAAGTTTCAACAGTTGAACCTCTTATATTATTTATAAGTTGTACTCAATCGTCAATTAAAGTATTAACAAATCAAGTATTTTTATCACGATTTGATATTACTTCTTCTAAACTTGTTAAAACTGAAACAACTTGTCATTTATAATTTATAAGTAATTTTGTATTATCTATTTTTTCTGGAGTTTTTACAACTTTTTCAGATGAAGATTTTCAAGTATCTGTATTTTTTTTAGCTACTTGTTTTTGTTTTGGATTAACTTCTAATTCTTTTCTTAATTCATTTCTTTGTTCTTTAGCATTCATTGAACTTTCTGCAAATTCTTTTATTATAGAAATTACATAAACATTTCCCTCTTCTTTATTTATATAATCTATAATAAAAATAAGAGAATTAAAATGTTTTTTATAACTTGTTTTTTCTAATCTATTTTCATACTCTTTTTTAAGATTATTTAATTCATCTGGTCATTTTTCTTGAGCAGACAAAATATCTCATACATCTTGTATGAAATTTTTATTTCTAGAAAACCAATTAAAAGTTTCACTAAGTCATTGTTTTTTTTGATTATTTGATTCTTGAGAATCTTTTTTTTCTAATTCAGCCATAAATAAAAAGATATGTGAAATAATATATTTATTATCACATATCTTTAATAAAAAAGCAAAAAATTGACTATATTTAATTAATATCTAGTACTTAATTCTTTTTGAATTAAATTTTTAATAAAAATTAATTGTGTAGTTCTTCTCTCTAAAGCCCACATAGCCATTTTTAACAAAGGAGTTTGATCTATCATTTTATTTGTTAATTCTAACATTTTTTCCAATTTTTGAGTAGAAATATTTACCAATTTTTTTTGTAATACATCTTCATATTTTTGATATCTTTTATATGTAGCTGAATTAACTAAGTCATTACATTCTCATCTATATAAAATCTTGTTATCACCTGCGCTACAAGCATTTCAAAATGTCTCATTTACTGGAAAACATGGAGCTTTTATACATTGAACTTGAGCTTCAGCACAAACTGGATTATAATCCATAGTACAAGCTTTTACTTCTTGTTGTTGTTCCCATAGTCTCACACATTGATTAGAATTTTCATCCCAAGTATATCATGCTGAACCAATACAACCATGTTCATCTTTATCATTTCAAACCATCATGGTAGTATTTATCATATCACTTCCAGTATTAGTTTCTTGTCACTCAATATATTGAGCAAAAGAAGTCATAGTAAAAGATAAAAATAAAATAACTGCTAATAATTTTTTCATAAATAAATAATTAATAATATAAAATAAATGTTTTCACAAATAGTATAACGAATATATAAAAAAAAGTGACAAAAAAAAGTTTTTTTATATTGAGTTTTTTGATTTTTAAAGTATAAAGTAAGAAATAATATATTGTGTAAAATAATACAAATGAAAATACTTATAACAAATTTATTTTTAGATAAATGAACTTGAAGTGAAAGCTTTATTTATACATTGGCTAAATATTTAAAAAATAAATGAAATGATGTAAGTTTTTATACTTTATTCAATTGAGAATTAAAAACAAAATTAGAAAAAGAATGATTTAAATGCTACGAACATAAATATATATCTAATAAATTGATTATAAATAAAAATGATAATTTTTTTATTAAATTATATAAATTTATAAGTTTAAAAATTTATTCTTCATTTATATTTAATTTATTTTTAGATTATAAAGAATTAAATGATTTTGATATAATTCATTTTCAACATAAAAGATTAGTTAAAATACTATATTTTAAAGTAAAAAATATACCAAAAATTTTCATTTCACATTGAAAAATACCAAAAGAAGAACAAGTTCAAAATTATAAAAAATATAAAATGGATTGATATCTTGCAGTTTCTGAAGAAGTTGAAGAAAATATGAGAAAAAAAATATCTAAAAATATAAAACTAGTATTGATAAGAAATCCTATTGATATTAATTATTATAATACTGATATAGAAATTAATGAAAAAATAAAAAATATATTAGTAATATCAAAAGAAATACTAAATAATAAAAAATACATATCTATTATAAATAGTATTTCAAATAAAATAAATGCAAATGTTGAATATATTTGATTTCCGAATAAAAATGTAAAAGATACTAGAATATATATTGAAAAAGCAGACTTAATAATTTGATTATGAAGGTGTGCATATGAATCTATGTCTATGTGAAGAAATGTTATAATACTTGATTATTTATGATTAGACTGAATAATTGATAGTGAAGAAAAATTTAATAATCTAAAAAAATACAATTTATCTTGAAGATATTATAATAACACAAATTTTTCTGAAGAAGAACTACTTATAGAGTTTTCAAAATATAATAAAAAACAATGAGAAAATAATAGAAATTTGATAAAAAAATACAATGATATAAATGTTGTATGAAAACAAATTGAAAATTTTTATAATGAAATAATAAATATAAATGAAAAAAATATCAATAATAGTAACAACATATAAACACGAGAAATTTATAAAAAATACTATTGAATCTATATTATCTCAAACATATGATAATTGGGAACTTTTAATTTGAGATGATTCACCTGATAATGAAACATGGGAAATTATCCAGTTTTATAAAAAAAAATATCCTAAAAAAATAAAAGCTTGGCATCATAAAAAAAATAAATGATTAATAGAAAATATCATTTTTTTAACTGAAAAAGTATCAATTGATTCAGAATACATATCGTTTTTAGATTGAGATGATATGTATAGTAATAACAATTTAGAAGAAAAAATAAATATATTTAAAACATATTCCAATGTAGGAATAATAACTACTTGAATAAAATTTATTGATGAATTAAATAATGAAAAAATAATTCCTTTGATTTGAGAACTAGAAAATAATCAAAAAAAGTGAATTAAAAAATATAATATTTCAAATATGATATTATCAATTCAACCACCAATTAGATCATTTTGAAATGTTATTATAAAAAAAGAATTTTTAAAATATTTTAAAAAAGTAAATTTATGAAAATATAAAAGTGATAATATTTTTATACCATATGATTTATCTATATGGTTAAAAATATTTCCAAAAACACTTGTATATCATATAAATAAAAAATTATTACTATATAGATTTCATAATAATAACAATTCATGATTAGAAAATCACAAAAAACTTCTAGAACAAACTCTTTTTGTATTTAATAAATATAAAAAAAATTATAGTAAAGAAGTATTATATGTAAATTTTTTAATTAAAAGTAAATTATATTTAATTGATTGAGAAATATTTAAGTCTATTAAATTATTAATTAAATCTTTTTTGCTATTCCCTTTTAATAATTTAACTTATAAGACATCTATTTTACTAGATATTTTAAAAATAAAAAAAGTAATTATAAAAGCATTAAACGCTATATTAACTAAACAATAAAATTGTTTAGTTTTATTTTTTAGTTTTTAACAAGGAAAAAAAAGTTTTTTTTGAATTTAAGTCTTTTTGAGTATATTTTTATTAAATAAAAATAATATATTATGTATGAAAAAAAGAATAGTTATAACAGGTTGAGCTTGATTTATTGGTTCAAATTTTTTAAATAAATATGTTTTATTAAATCCAGAAATTGATTTTATAAATATAGATGCTCTAACTTATGCTTGAAAATTAGAAAATATTAATGAAGAAGTAAAAAAATCTCCAAATTATTTTTTTGAAAAAGTAGATATTAGAAATATAGAAGAAATAAATAAAGTGTATGAAAAATATTCTCCTACCGATATAATTCACTTTGCAGCTGAAAGTCATGTAGATAATAGTATAAAAAATCCAAAACTTTTCACAGAAACAAATGTAATTGGTACTCAAAACTTACTTGATGCACATAGAAAATTTTGACTAAAAAGATTTCACCATATATCAACTGATGAAGTTTATGGAGATTTACCTAATTGATGATTTTTCACTGAAATTACACCTATAAATGCTTCAAGTCCATATAGTGCGTCAAAAGCAAGTTCAGATTTAATAGTAAAGGCTTACTGAAGAACATTCTGAGTTAACTATGTTATTACTAGATGTAGTAATAATTATTGACCAAATCAAGATAATGAAAAATTAATTCCTCACTTTATAGAATTATTACAAAATAATAAACCTGTTACAGTTTATTGAGATTGAAGTAATATAAGAGATTGGCTATATGTTGAGGACCATTGTGATGCTATTTGGGAAGTATTTAATAAAGCAGAAAATAAATCTATCTACAATATAGGATGAAATAATGAATATACAAATCTTGAAATAACAAAACTTATTTTACAAGAAATGTGAAAAAGTGAAGAATTTATTAGTTTTGTAGAAGATAGAAAAGGTCATGATGTAAGATATGCAATTGATGCAACTAAAATAAAAAATGAGTTAAAATGGGAACCAAAAGTAAAATTTGAAAACGGAATTATAAAAACTATTAAATATTATTTAAATAAATAATTATGAAATGAATAATTTTGGCTTGATGAAGCTGAACTAGATTATACCCTATAACTATGGGGATATCTAAACAACTTATGCCAATATATGATAAACCGATGATTTATTATCCATTATCAGTTTTAATGATGGCATGAATAAAAGATATTTTAATCATTACAACTCCAGAAGATCAATCTAGTTTTAAAAGATTACTTTGAAATGGAAATAATCTATGAATAAATATATATTATGAAGTTCAACCAAGTCCTGATTGACTAGCACAAGCTTTTATTATTTGAGAAAAATTTATTGGTAATGATGATGTTTGTTTAATACTTTGAGATAATTTATTTTATTGACAATGATTATCTAGTTTACTAAAAAATGCTGTAAAAAAAGTAGAAAATGAAAAAAAATCAGTTGTATTTTGATATGAAGTAACTGATCCTGAAAGATATTGAGTTGTAGAATTTGATAAAAATAAAAATGCAATTTCAATTGAAGAAAAACCAAAAAATCCAAAATCAAATTTTGCAGTTGTATGACTATATTTTTATACAAATGATGTAATAAAAATAGCAAAAAATATAAAACCTAGTTCTAGATGAGAATTAGAAATAACAACTGTAAATGAAGTCTATTTGAATAATTGAAATTTAAGTGTTGAAATTATGAATAGATGATTTGCTTGGCTTGATACTGGAACTCATGAAAGTATGCTTAATGCTTCAAATTTTATACAAATAATTGAAGAAAGACAATGATTAAAAATATGATGTATTGAAGAAATAGCATATTTAAATAAATGGATTTCAAAAGAGCAAGTTGAAATATTGTCAAAACCATTAATTAAAAGTAATTATGGAAAATATTTATTAAAAATAATTAAATAATATGTTTAATTTTATAAAAACTCCTCTTAATTGAGCTTACATAATTGAACCTCAAATTTTTTGAGATGAAAGAGGTTTTTTTATGGAAACATTCAATGAAAAAGAGTTTAATAATTCTTGAATAAATGTTAATTTCGTTCAAGATAATCATAGTAAATCAAAAGCTTGAGTTTTAAGATGATTACATTTTCAAACTATAAATACTCAAAGTAAATTAGTTAGAGTAATTGCAGGTAGTGTTTATGATGTAGCAGTTGATTTAAGAAAAAATTCATCTACTTATTGAAAATGGTATTGAGTAGTATTATCTAGCGAAAATAAAAAACAATTTTTTATACCAAAAGGTTTTGCTCACTGATTTTTAACACTAGAAGATAATACTGAATTTGTATATAAATGTGATGATTTTTATAATCCAGTTTGAGATTGAGGAATTGCTTATAATGATATTGATTTAAATATAGATTGGTGAAAATATTTTGATATAGAAAAATTAATTATTTCTGAAAAAGATAAAAAACAAATAATTCTAAAAGATTTCAAAAAAAATAATCCATTTTAATTTGTATTTAAATTTAAAATATGTATTATATTTCCTGTTAATAGGAAATAGTTTAATTTTTAATAAAATCTTTTCATGATACAGGAAATATTAAAAGAAAATATTATAGATAGAAATTTCTATATTTCTCATATATTAAAATACATAAATTCCCCTCTCATAAAAGTACTTATATGACAAAGAAGAGTCTGAAAAAGTACTATTTTGAAATCAATTATAAAACATTTATATAATTCAAATAGCATAAAAGAAAATAATTTTTTCTATATCAATAAAGAATTACCACTGTATGACCATATAAAAAATTATGAGGACTTAAAGAAAGAATTCAATATTTTTTTAAAGAATACGAGTGAATGAAAAATATTTGTATGAATTGATGAAATTCAAGATATAATTTGATGGGAAAAATTTATAAATTGACTTCTTGCAAAATACGCAGAAAAAATTGAGATTTTTATAACTTGAAGTAATAGTTTTCTACTATCAAGTGAGTTATCAACCTATATAACTTGAAGATATATAGACTTTTATATATATCCACTTTCTTTCAAAGAATTCTGCAACTTTAAAAACTCTCTAGAAACAAAAGAAAATTTTATAGAATATTTGAAATATTGAGGACTTCCTGCTATTTTTAAAATGGATTACTCAGATGAAGTAATTTTTTCTTATCTTGTATCAGTCTACTCTACTATAGTTTTAAAAGATATTATTCAATACAACAATATAAAAAATATAAACTTTTTTAAAGATTTATACAAATACACTCTTTCAAACATATGAAATATAGTAAGCTGAAAAAAAATAAAAGATTATTTAAAATCTCAAAATATAAGCCTATGAAATGATACCGTTTTAAATTTTCTACATTATTGAGAAAATACTTTTATATTAAACAAAGTTTATTCAGTTAATCCTGATACAAAAAAGTATTTTGAAATATATAATAAATTTTATGCTTGAGATTTATGACTTAGAAATAGCTTGGTTTGATTTGATTTCAAAAAAGATATTTGAAAATTACTTGAAAATTATGTATTTTTAGAACTAAAAAGAAATTGATATAATCTAAAAATATGAAGATTATCATCTGGAAAAGAAATAGATTTTATAGCAGAAAAAAACTGAATAACTAAATATTTTCAAGTATGTTATTTACTCTGATCTGAAGAAACTATGAATAGAGAATATGCTCCATTGCAAGAGATAAAAGATAATTGGGGAAAATATGTAGTTTCTTTTGATGACATTGATTTATGAATAAGTGAATGAATAAAACATATAAATGTAATGAAAATAAGTGAAGTTTTGTAAGTAGTAAGAAAAATAATAATCCATTTTAATATGAAAAAAATTTTATTAACATGAGCAAATTGAATGCTAGCAAGTGATTTTATAAAATATTGCTCTAATAATTTTGAAATATTTGCATTTGATAAACAAAAACTTGATATAACAAATATAACAAGTATTGAAAAAATAATTACTAAAATAAAACCTGAAATTATTTTAAATTGTGCAGCTTATACTTCGGTTGATGATGCTGAAGATATTTTAAAAAAACTAAATTATGATATAAATACTATTTGAACATATAATTTATCAAAAATAGCAAATAAATATAATTTGGATTTTATAACAATTTCAACTGATTATGTTTTTGATTGAGAAAAAGAAAATTGATATGATGAAAATGATGTTTGTAATCCAATTAATGAATATTGAATGAGTAAATATTTATGAGAATGCTTAGCATTAACTGAAAATAAAAATACAATAATTATTAGGACAAGTTGGCTTTACTGATGATGAAAACAATTTAAAAATTTTGTAAATACTATTATAAAATTATCTGAAACAAAAGATGAATTAAAAATTATAAATGATCAATTTTGAATACCTACATACACAAAAGATTTAAGTTTTGCAATCTCTGAAGTTATAAAAAATATTGCTAACTTTAGATGAAAAATACTACATTTTTCAAATAGTAGTGAAAATCCTATAACTTGGTATGATTTTGCAAGTGAAATATTTAATTTAAGCTGAAAAAAAATAAATGTGATTCCCTGCTCTAGTAGTGATTTCATTACAAAAGCAAAAAGACCTAAATATAGTTTAATGAAAAATAATAGTAATATTAAATTAAGAAATTGGAAAGAGTGAATAAAAAATTATTTAGATAATTTATAAAGTGTGAAAATACTTACAATAATCCCAATGGCATGAAAACCAACAAATTTAATTCATGCTTCATACAATAATTTACCTGATTGAATGATTCCTATAAATAGTAAACCTGTTATAGGTCATATTTTAGATGATTTATTTGAAAGATGAATTTATAATTCATTAATTTTGTTAAATAAAAATGATATTTATACAGAAAAGTATGTTTCATTAATGTATAAAAATAAATTAAATATTAATTTTTGTTATATTCAAAATAATAGTAACTGAATATTATGAAGTATTTATGAATGACTTAAGTCAATAAATTATAATGATTTTTCTTCTGTACTAATATATTTATGAGATACAATTTATAAATGAAATATTAATTTTAATAATAATTTCTTAACAGTTTCAAATAATTTTGAAGACTCAATATTATGGTGTTTTATAGAAAATCATAATTTTATAAATAAACCTAAGGATTACTCTTGAAATTGAAAAATTCTTACATGATTATATTTTTTTAAGAATTTAAATAAGTTTTATCAATCATTAGATAGAAATAATAGATGAGAGATTTTTAATTTATTACAAGATTATTCAAAAAATGAAATCTTTGAACTAATAGAATCTGATGGTTGGTATGATATTTGAAATATAGAAAATTATTATAAAGCAAAAATAGATTTTTTAAAAGTAAGGAGCTTTAACTCAGTTATATATAATGATATTTATTGAACTATAAAAAAATCTTCTTCAAATAATGAAAAAATAAAACAAGAAATAAACTGGTATTTGAATATGCCATATGAATTAAAAATTTTTTCTCCAAGACTTGTAAATTATAATTTATGAGACAATACAAGTTATGAAATAGAATATTATTGATATCAATCATTATGAGATTTATTTTTATTTTGATATTTAAAAGAAAAAATATGGTTTAGTATAATAGATAAATTATTTTTTACGATAGATTTATTTAAAAAATATACAACATATCAACCATATAGTTTTTTTTATGACATGTACTATACAAAAACTATTCAAAGAATAGAAAAGATGAAAGAAAATTATTTCTTCTTAGATTTATATAATCAAAATATAATAATAATTAATAATATAAAATATAATAATATAAAATATTATATAGATAATCTAGAAAAATATATTTGATTTTTATATAATAAAAAAGATATTACATTTATACATTGAGATTTTTGTTTAAGTAATATTTTGTATGATACATCAAATAGGATTATAAAAATGATTGATCCAAGGTGATATTTTTGAGAATTATGAGTTTATTGAGATATAAAATATGATATTGCAAAACTAAGACATAGTTTAGTTGGTTATTATGATTTTATAGTAAGTGATTTATTTTCTATTTCTCAAGAAAATAATAATTTTGAATTTAAAATCTATAATGAAGATTTACACGACAATATATCAAAATATTTTGATAATAAATTAAAAGAAAAAGTATGAAATATTGAAAGTATAAAAATTATTGAAGCATTACTTTTTTTAACAATGATTCCTTTACATAATGATAAAATTGAAAGACAAAAAACTATGTATTTAATAGCAATACAAAAATTTAATTCTATTAACTTTGATAACTTATGAAAATAGTTATAGACATTGATTGAACAATATGTTCTTTAAAAAAAGAATGACAGAGTTATAGTGAGGTTATTCCAAATTTACTAGCAATTGAAAATATTAAAAAGTTAAAAGAAGCCTGACATTACATTATACTACAAACTGCAAGACATATGGAAACTTGTAGTTCAAATATCTGACTTGTAAATGCTAGAGTATGAAAAGTAACTTTAGATTGGCTTGAAAAAAATAATATTGTTTATGATGAAATACATTTTTGAAAACCAAATGCTGATTTATATATAGATGACAATGCTAAAACTTTTATCTGATGGGATAATATTTCTGATATTATAAAATATGATGAAAATATTGTAAATATAGTTATACCAATGGCTTGAGCATGATTTAGATTTATAAAAGCTTGACATAATATACCTAAACCTTTAATAGAAGTAAAATGAAAACCTATGTTTCATTGGGCAAGTTCAAGTTTTGATTTTTTAAAATGAAAATATAAATTAAATTATATCTTTATAGTTTTACAAGAGCATATTGGGAAGTATTGAATTGATAATGAAATAAAAAAAGTTTATAAAGATGCAAATGTTATTTGATTAAATCAAATAACTAGATGACAAGCAGAAACAGTTTTAATGGCAAAAAAATACATAAATGATTTAAATAAATTAATAATTTTTAATTCTGATACTTATACTATCTTTGATGAAAATGACTTCCCTATTGATGATAAAAAAATAGATTGATTAATTTCTTGTTTTGAATCAAGTGATTCGAGATATAGTTATGCAAAATTAGATAATTATTGATATGTTTCAGAAGTTGCTGAAAAAGTTGTTATATCAAATAATGCAACTAATTGAATGTATTATTTTAGAAGATGATTAGATTTTGTTAATTATGTTGAAAAAATGATTCATAATAATGAATTAAGTAATTGAGAATTTTATGTTTGACCTATGTATACTGATTTGATTAATTCTTGAAAAAGAGTAAAAATAAATTCAGTGAAAAAAAATTGGATTCTATGAACTCCTGAAGAATTAGATTATTTTTTAAAAAACTATTAAATGGAAAATTATGGAAAAAGTTTGAATTGAGAAAGTAATAATTTAATAAAAAAAATACCTTCCATTGAATATAAATATATTCTTAAGAATTATAGTTTTTTATTAAATCTTGATAAAAACATTAAAATATTAGAAATATGACCTTGAATATGATATTTTACACAATTTTTAATCAATAATGGTTTTAAAAACATTGATATTGTTGAAATTAGCGAAGATTTCTTCACTGCACAAAAAAATGCTTTTAAAGACTATAATTTAAATTATTATAATGATAATATCATTAATTTTTTTCAAAATAATAATATTATCTACGATGTTATTATATCTAGGCAAGTTGTAGAACATTTAAGTGATACAGAATTAGTTTATTTTTTTGAAAATTGAATGAAACATTTAAATGAGAATGGATTATTAATTTCAGAAACAATAAACTCACAAAATTTTATTTATTCTAGTTTTTTAAGATATATTGATATAACACATAAAATTTCTTTTTCATCAGATATGATAAAGCAAATATTTAATTTATCTTGTTCAATAAGTGATAAACTATCTATATTATGAATAAAGCAGCTTAATGTATTAGATTATATTATTGATAAATTTAGTCCTATTAAATGTGATATAAAATTATATATTTGAAAAAATTATGTATTTATATGAAATAAAAGTAATATTTTTTTAAATATTATAAACATATTTATTTCACTTTTTAATTTATTAATTAGAGATTTTGCCAGATTTTTATCAGAAATAATTTCTAAATTTTTCTTTTATAAAAGATCATATAAAAATATTTGAAGTGAATTTATATTATTTATTTTTGAAAAATGAAAAAAATAGCTGTTTTTGATGTTTGTTTTACGATATATAATTGCAATACAACTATTGAGTTTTTTAAATTTATAAAAAATAAATATTTTATTAGATATTACTTATTTATATTTTTTAATAAAATATGTATATTTTTTAAATTATATAGTTTTTTTGATAAAAATAGATTTATAATTTTATTTTGATTAAATAAAAGTGTTCTAGAATTAGAACTTTCTGAATATTATAAAAAAGTTCTAAATAATAAAATTAATAATAATATTTTTGAAAAAATAAATTATTATAAACAAAATAACTATGAAATTTATTTAATATCTGCATCTATGGAATTAGTTATTTCAAAAATTGCAAAAGAATTATGAATAATTAATTACTACTGAACAAAATTGATTGAAAAAGATTGATTTTTTAGTTGATTTATTTCAAATGATTTGTTGAATAAAAATAGCAAAGAAAAAATATTATTAAATATTATTAATAATATTGATATTGATTTAAAATCATCTATTGCTTTCTCAGATTCTATAGATGATTTAAGACAATGGAAAGTAATAGAAAATAGATTTTTAGTTTATAAAAACAATATTACTAAATATGATGAATAAAATTTTTTATTTACCAACTTATTATTGGTTTAATTATAATCTAAAATGATTTAATAATTTAATTTGATATTTTCTTACATTACATTTACCTATTATTTTGTTATACTCAATTTTTTTACAAATAGAACAATATATTATTTTTTCAATAATATATATTATGAGTTTTATAATATTTATTACTTTTTATGAAATTTTTTATATAAAAAATGATTATTTATATGAAAAAGAAAAAAACTCAACTAAAATGTTTAATTTTAAAAATATAAAATTACCTTGGTTAAATATTATTTTAATAAGATTTTTTTATATAAGTATAATATATATTATATTATACTTTATGAAAATAAATATTATATCACATATATTAATTTTATTTACAATAGGAATAGTATTTTTTATACATAATATTATAAATACTAAGTTTAGATTTATAACTTTTTATTTATTATTTTTATTTAAATTAATAATTTTTTTTCAATTATTTAAAATAGTAGATAAAGATATATACATATATTATTCTATGATATTAAGTTTTTTTTGAACTATACCATATTTTTATAAAAAAAATTTAAATAAAAATATACCCTTTGATGGGATTTTATTGTATTTAATAGCATTTTTATTGTTAGGAGTTTACATTTTTTATAAGACCGATAATATAAATTTAATAATAATTTCAATATTTCTTATATTTGTTAAATATATTAAAAAATATATATTTTTATTTACTAAATAAAATACTTAATGTTACATTTCTATTTTAAGGATAAATTAATTAATGATTTTTTTTATAAAGATGTTTTTTGTGTTCCTTTAGAATTATCATCAAAACTTTGATTAAAACTAGAAATTAATTTTATTTCTTCTGATGAAAATATTATAAATCCATATTTAAATAATGAAAACATAAAAATTATTGTTCATAAAAATTATTTTTATATGATTTTATATTTTGTAAAAAGCTTAAGAAAAATAAAAATACTTTGATTATTTCATTTATATAGCCATTCTTTTCTATTTTCTTTAGTATATAAATTGATTAATAAAAAGTGAAAAGTATATATTAAAGGAGATTTTAATATTTATGCAATTAATAATTTAATAAATTTAAATAAAAAATATAAAAAATTGTTAGAATATTTATTAAATAAAATAGATTTTTTAAGTTTTGAAAATAATAATTTACTAAATATATTTAAAAATAATATTTTTTATAAAAATAAAATATTATTAATTAAAAATTCATTAAGTTTAGAGAAAAATAAAATTCAAAATAATTATAAAGCTAAAGAAAATATAATCTTAGCATTATGAAGAATATATTATGAAGATGTAAAAAGATATTCTTTTTTGTTAAAATCATTATATAATTTATGAGAACAACTAAAAAATTGGAAAATTATATTTATATGAAAAACTTTATGAGAGTTTTCATGAAAGAGTTATGATTTTTTACTTGAAAATAAGGAAATTATAGATAACTTAATTACTAAATGAATTAAATTAGAGTTTTTATGAAGTATTTATGATAGAAATTTATTATATAGTTATTTAAATAAAGCAAAAATTTTTAGTTTACCTTCAATTTCTGAATGAGATCCTTTAGTTCAATATGAAGCAATGTATTATAGTAATATAATGGTTTCAACAGATGTTTGAACAATTAAAGAAAATTATTATAATAAATGATTATTTATATCTGAAGTAAATGACTTAGAACAGTATGAAAAAAATCTATTAAGTGCTGTAGTATTAACTTATGAAGAAAACATAAATACTATTTATTGAGATATACATAATCATTGTATTAAAAATTATACTCGGGAAAATAATTTAGATGAATTAATAAAAATTTTAAAATGAAATTAACAATTTGAATACCAAATTATAATTGATGAGAATTATTAAAAGAAACAATATTAAGTACTAAAAATTTGATATTAGACACAAATGAATATGAGATTTTAGTTATTGATAATTGTTCTGATGATAATTCTATAAAAATAGTAGAAGATTTAAAAAAAGAGTTTGTAAATATTCGTTTTATAGCTAATGATAAAAATGTATGAAGAATTTGAAATCGGAATAAAGTTTTAGAATTAGCTTTATGAGAAAGAATATTAATTTTAATGTCATGAGATAAATTATTAAAATTTGACTATAATAAATATTTTAATAATTTAAATATTTTAGATTGCTTAGTTTTTTGAATTCAAATTTGAAATAATATACATAATCACCAAGCTCAAAATAAAAATACTTTTTTAGATACAAAAAATATTTTAAATCAATCAATATCTACTCTTTGATGCAATTATTGATTAGCTCCATTGCAAACTCATTTTATATTAAAAAAAATAGTAGATAAATATAAATTGAAATTTGACGAAAATTATGAATTTTTAGCTGATCTAAAATTTTTAAATGAATATATAGTATATTTTAATAGAATTAATTTTATAGATTTATGAATAGTTAAATGGTGGGATTGAAAAAACAAAACAACATTTAAAAAACAATTAGTTATGTATAGTGATTTTTTAAAGTATTTTCCTTACATTTTTAAAAAATATACAAAAAAAGAAATAAACATAAAATTATTTAATATATATATAATTAATCAAATATTTTTTATATTTATAAATAATAAAAGAATTTGAATCAAATGATTTTCTTTATTAGAAATATATAATTTTATTAAATATGAAATATGAAATTTATTATATATATTTTCATTAATATTATTTCCAATATATTTTATATACATTTTTATAAATATAAAAAATAATTTTAAATTCCCTATATATTTTAATAAATAAATAATGACAAAATTAAATATCATAACTGTTTGATATAATGAAGAAATTAATCTTCCTAAATTATTTAAATCACTTGAATATATAAAGTCTAAAATAGAAATTAGACATATTTATGTTGACCAAAGTAGCATTGATAATTCAACTAATATTGCTAAAGAAAATTGATGTGAAATATATGTTCATGAGAATAAATGATATGCTGATCCAGATAAAAAATGGATTGTTGAAAATTTATTAAATAATGAAGATTGGTGTTTAATTTTGGATTGTGATGAAGAAATAACAAAAGAATTAAGTGATGAAATAATTATAAATATTAATAATAACAAATTTGATATTTTTAATATTTATATAGAATCAATAATATTTTGATGATTTGGGTCTAAATCATATTGATATAGATTATTTAAAAAATCTTGAGTTAAACTAACTAATGAAATTCATAATTATATTAATTTGATATCTAATAAAATTTGATATTTAAAAAATAATATTTTAAATAATGATTTAAAATATTTATGAAATGAAATAAAAGTTTTAACTGAAAAAATGAATCGTTATTCATCTATTGAAATAGAAAAGATATGAAATATTTGAAAACATAAGATAATATTTTTTATTTTTTGGAAACCAATACAACGGTTTTTTGGATTTTGAATAATACATAAACAATTTTTAAGATGAATTAAATGAATTATATTATGTTTTATAATATCTAATTATCAATTCTTAATATATGCTAAGTTATACGAAAAATATTTTATAAATAAATCTTATGAAAAAATTATATAAAACATTACCATTTATTCCTTTATATTTTTTTTATATATTTAATAGTTTTAAATATAAATTATTATATAGAAATTCTGAATATATATCTCCAAAATCATTTATTAAAAAATCAAAAATATGAAATAATGTAAGTATTTGATGATGAAATTGCTTAATTAATAGTAATATTTGAGACTATACATATATTAATAGTTATCTTGATTGAATTTTTTCAAATAATATAAATTCAATATTTAATAATGTTAGAATATGAAAATTTTGTTCTATATGACAAAATATTGAGATAATTTGATGAGCTCATAAAAAAAATATTACAAACTATCCAATACTATCTAAATTAGATATAAAAAATATTGCAGATGATCATATATATTATAAAACAATCATATGAAATGATGTTTTAATATGATCAAATAGTAAAATATTATGAAATATAAACATATGAGATTGAGCAATTATTTGAATGTGAGCGGTAGTAACTAAAGATGTGCCTCCTTATGCAATAGTATGATGAGTTCCTGCAAAAATTATTTCATATAGATATGAACAACAAATTATAAATAAATTATTAAAAATAAATTGGTGGGATTGGTCTATAGACAAAATAAAAGAAAATATTAATTTTTTCTCTTCAAATAATATTGAAGACTTCATAATAACTTTTTATAAAGAAGATGAGAACTCTAGCAATATCAATTCTAAATTGGAATAATATAAATGATACAATAAATTGTATAAATTCATTAAAAATATCAAAATTTCAAGATTTTGATATTTATTTGCTTGATAATTGATCATCAAATAGTGAATTTAAAAAAATAAAAAATACATATTTAAATGAAAATTTTATAATTTTAAATAATTCTGATACTAATTTATGATTTACATGATGAAATAATTTTAATATTGATTTAATATTAAAAAAAGATTATAAATACATTTTACTATTAAATAATGATACAATTATTCCAAATAATTTTTTATGAGATTTTATAGAAAAAATATGAAAAATATCTGATGGATGAGTTTTTTGACCAGAAATTAGAAATCCAGATAATTCTATACAATCAATTTGAAATAAAATAAATTTATATACTTGAAGTTCAAAAAGATATAAAATATATGATAAAAATAATATAATTGATTATATATCTGGTTCATGTTTTTTTATAAAAAAAGATTTAATTAATCAAATATGAAAACTTGATGATAATTTTTTTGCCTATTATGAAGAAAGTGATTTTTGTTTAAGAACTAAGAAATCATGATATTCAATTAATATTATAAATAAATGATATATTTATCATAAAGAAGAAACTGCAAATAAAAAAGATAAACCATATTACTGTTATCTTATGTTTAGAAATAGAATATTATTTTTAAAGAAACATTCAAATTATTTGCAATATATTAGTTCTTATATATTTTTAATATGATATTTAATTATATTATTCCCATTATCATTTTGATTTAAAAATTATAAATATGCATTCATATGAATAATTCACTGAATAAAATGAATATGATGAAATGTTAAAATTTAAAATTTAAATTACAAAATATGTTATATTTTTTTATCATAACTTTATCACTATTTATATATACATATATTTGATATATATTATTGATTTATATTTTTTGAAAATTCCTGAGTAAAAATCATAATATAGATGATAATTTTTTTCCAAGTGTAAGCATTATTGTTCCTTGTTTAAATGAAGAAATGACAATTGCTGAAAAAATAGAAAATTCATTAAACATAGATTACCCTAAAGATAAAATTGAAATAATAATTATTGATAGTAGCTCTACAGATAAAACTGCTGAAATAGTAAAATCATATGAAAATAGATGAATAAAACTTGTAACAGTTCCTCATAATTGAAAAGCTTTTGCTATGAAATATGCAGTAGATAATAATTGTAATTGAGAAATAGTTATATCAAGTGATGCAAATGCATTTTTCGAAAAAAATACTATAAAAAAAATAATTAGAAATTTCAATGATAAAAATATATGAGCAGTTACTTGAGCAATGAGACAAATAGATCAAAGTTGAACTACTGAAAGTAAATGATGAGATTTATATTGGAGAATAGAAAAATTTATGAGAATATATGAATCAAAATTTTATTCTGTAATATCAATGAGTTGAGAAATAAGTTGTTTTAGAAGAGATTTAGTAAAAGATAAAGAATGGTATACAAAATGATGTCCTGATGATTTTAATTTATCACTTTTTATAATTAAAAATTGATATAGAGTTTTATATGAAAAAGAAGCTTTTGTATATGAAAAAGCACCTGACATAGCTCAAGATGTTGAAAAACAAAAAACAAGAATAATAGTACAGACAATTACTTCAGTTTTATTAAATATAAAATTAATTTTTAAATGAAGATATTGAATAATATTTTTTTCACACAAAGTTTTACCATTAATAAGTCCATTTTTAATGATATTAATATTTTTAGTTAATATAATGTTAATAAAAATATTTTTCTTTAAATTTTTATTATTAATTCAAATTATTTTATATATCTCTTATATATTTAAAATTAATATTTCAGTATTAAAAATATCTA
>Ga0100381_1000597_pt1 | contig 36070 bp, 29 predicted proteins | sample CryGeymeta201505_FD_80416 | JGI IMG/M metagenome (GOLD analysis project Ga0100381, IMG submission 80416) | Groundwater microbial communities from Crystal Geyser aquifers in Utah, USA - Crystal Geyser metaG 2015-05 | ecosystem: Environmental > Aquatic > Deep subsurface > Groundwater | place: USA...
CGGCCACTGTTAAATCAAAAAGTTCAACTTCTTGAGGAACGATAGCAAAAAATTTTCTAAAAGCTCTTAAGTCATAATCACGCAAATCTTTTCCATCTAACAAAACTCTGCCCTTTTGTGGATCATAATGACGATAAATTAAACGAGCAATTGTTGTCTTACCGCCGCCAGAGGGTCCAATTAAAGCGGTCATGCTTCCAGAAATTATTTTTAAATTAACCTCACTTAAAGCAGATAATTTATTATCGCCATAAGAAAAAGATAAATTTTCAAACTCTATTTCCCCCTCAATCTTTTTTGGTTTTAAGCCGTTCTTTTTTAATTTCATCCCGTCATCAGTGTCAAACAAAGTTATTAAACGACTAACCCCTTCTCGCCCCTCTTCAATTCGGTCATAAAAACGGGACAAACTATATAAAGAAGAATAAGCCATCTCACTTAAAGTAAAAGCAAAAATTAAAGAACCAATTCCCATTGAACCCTTAAAAACTAAATAGGCACCCAAAAAAAGCACTGAAGCACGACCAATATCAACAATTAAATTTCTCCCCAAACCAACTTTCATCATCCAGCCCCACTGTTTATCCTCATTATCTTTAACCTTTTTTCTAATTAAACCAAAAGAATTTAATTCATTTTTTTCTTGAGTAAAGGACTGAACGGCGTTAATATTAATAATCGTTTGCGTCATCTTGCCACTCGCTTTTTCGTAGTCTGAAAAAATCGCCTTTCTCACCGGATACATTCTTTTATTAGAAAAATAGGTAATAGCAATAAACAAGGGGGCAAAAAATATAAATGACAAACCAATACGCCAATCAGCATAAAATAAAGCGACAATAGTAAAAATAAATTGAAGAATTGTTGGCGCCACCTCCCAAAAAATACTTTCTAAAAAATGACCAATTTTGCTAATCCCTCTTTCAATTTTAATTATCTTAGAGCCAGTATTTTCTTTTTCGTGATAACCAAGATTGAGATAAATAAGTTTCTCCTGAGCTTTCATGTTAAGAAAATATTCAACCTCAACCGCTAGACGCAAAATTTTTCTATCGGTAAAATATTTAATAAGCGAACGAAACTGATCGCTAGCTAAATATAAAACCGATAAAAGTATTAAATAGCTAAAGCCCTTTTCTTCAAAAGAGGAAAAGCCATCAATTACTAACTTTAGAATATAAGGCTTAACAATTGTTAAGGTTGTAGTTAAAAAAAGAAAAGAAAGGATAATAAAAAAGAACCTTTTAAATTGGCTTAAAAGTTTAAAAAAATCTCGCCAGAACGCCAGCCAGGATTTATTTGGCTCTTCAAGTTGTTCTAAATTAATTTCTGTCATTTTATTTTTTATTCTTAACTTTTAAAAAATCCCAAACACGAAAAACATCACCCGCTCCCATTAAAACTACTAAGTCTTTTTTTGTTATTTTTCCCCGCAGATAATCAGCTACTTTAGGAATTGTTTCGATATTTCTCAAGGGTCGTTTAATCCCCTTCTTTGTATCACCATCTTTTATCGCTTGAACTAATTCAGCACTAGTTACCCCGCCCTGCTCTTCGCGAGCCGAACCATAAATATTTAAAATTATTAACTCGTCGGTATCAGAAAAACTAGTGCTAAAATCTTTAAATAACGCTTTAGTTCTAGTAAAAGTGTGGGGATGAAAAACAGTAATAATATTTCTATTTTTATAAAACTCTCGCAAAGCTTTTAAAGTCGCTTTAACTTCGGTTGGATGATGGGCGTAATCATCAATAATTATTGCCTCTTTATACTTTCCTAAAATTTGTGCTCGTCTTTCCGTTCCTTTAAAAGAAGCGAGAGCGGTTTTTATCTTAACTAAAGAAACTCCCAATTCACGAGCCGCTGCGATTACTGCTAAAGCATTTTTAACATTATGGCGACCAAAAAGTTTAATTTTAAATTCACCTAAATTATTTACTTTAAACACTTGATTAGCTCCTTTAATTTTCAAATCGTAAGCAAAATAATTAACAACATTTTCATTTTTTAAATCATAACTAATAACTTTAGATTTAGAAGCTTGAGCTACTCGTTTAACTTTTTTGTCACTATTATCTACTACTAAAAAACCTTCTTCAGGAATCTTCTTAACAAAATCGCGAAAAACCTTAATATAAGCAGCCTCGTCTTTAAAGAAGTCAGGATGATCAAACTCAATATTATTTAATAAAACGCCAAATGGTTTAAAAAATTGGAGCTTATTCTGATACTCATCAGTTTCTGCTACAAAAATTTTAGAAGAGCCAAGAAGCATGCTGCCCTTAAATTGAGGAACTCTTGAACCAACTAAAACATTCGGACTCTTACCAGCCGCAGCTAAAACATAACCAAGCCAAGCCGAAGTTGTCGTTTTTCCGTGACTACCGCAAACAGAAATTCCTTGATAAGTATTAAAGACCGCTCCTAAAGACTCGGCGTAACTAAAAATTTTAACTTTCGAAAAAAGTTCTGGATTATTTTTAATATAGTTGAGCTCAAGATTGGTTTTATCATTATAAGCACTTGAATAGACAATTAAATCCGCATCCCTGGCAATATTTTTTGGATTAAAACCAGGATAAACTTTAATTTTAGCATCACGCAAAACCTTATCAGTTAAAAAGGATTCGGAAATATCTGAACCCGAAATATCAATCCCTTTCGCTTTTAAAAATTGAGCAAGCATCGTCATGCCAACACCTTTGATGCCAATAAAATATACCTTTTGTTTTTTAATTTTTAAAGAATTTTTTATCATAAAAGTATTAGCAATTAGAGTAGTTGTTTATCATCTTTTTTAATCAGTTCTAAAATTATCTTAGAAATTTTTTCAGCCGCTCCTTTTTCCATAATATTATAGGCGTTATTAGCATAAGTTCTCAAAGCTTCTTGATCATTCAAAAGTTTTTTTATTTCCTGACTAAAACTTTCTGCTTTTAAACTATTTTGTGACAAAACTAGCGCTGCCTCAGCCCTAGAAAAAATATTAGCATTATCTTCCTGATGACTATGAGGCATAGGAATTAAAATTGAAGCTTTCTTAAGAGCCGATATTTCAGTTAAAGTTGCTAAGCCACAACGAGAAACAACGAGTTTAGATCTATCCATGATAGCTAATAATTGATTGTGATTTATCAGCTCCCAGGCTAAATAAATCCCCTTGGATACATCCTCATACTTATCTTCTTCTTTTACAGTTTTTTCAGAATCAATCGTGCTTTTTAAATCACCTTTATTCTTACCAGTTATATGAATGATATTACAAAAATTTAATAATTCAGATTTTGCATCTTGTACGAGTTTATTAATAGCAACCGCGCCGGTTCCTCCTCCTAAAATTAAGATTAAAGGCTTATCTCCTTCTAATATTGGCTTTAGAGCATCATCAAATTCAGCAAATTTTTCCGAAATGCTAATCGGATTGCCCGTAAGAACAGCTTTGGGTCCATAATCAACTAAAGTTTTTTCAAAAACCGCGGTAATTATTTTAGCACAAGGCGCCATTAATCTGTTAGCTAAACCCGGTCTGACATCTTGTTGGTGAATTATAATAGGAATTCTTAAAAAAAACGCCGCATAAATTAAAGGCACGCTAGCAAAACTACCAACTGAAATAACTAAACTAGGTTTTTCTTTTCTAAGTAAAGGAAAGGCTTTAAAAAAAGCAGAAAAAATTAGAAAAATATCGGAAAAATTTTTTAAACTAAAGTAACGACGAAACTTGCCGGCTGGCAAAGATAAAAAGCGTAAATTACCAAAATTTTCCACCATTTCTTTTTCTGGTCCGTCTTCAGTACCAACAAAAACAAAATCAAGCTCTGGTTTTAAATGACGAAGCTCTTTCGTTATTTCAAGTAAGGGAATCACTGGACCACCACTCCCACCACCGGAAAGCATGATTTTATCCGTTTCCTTTTTATCGTCTTTGTCCATATTCTTTAGTATATTTACTAATGTTAATTAAAATTCCTAGGGCAAGCAGGCTTGATAAAATTGATGATCCGCCAGAAGAAATAAGTGGTAAGGGGACTCCGGTCATAGGAATTAAATTTATCATCCCACCAATATTTAAAAATGTCTGAACTGCAAGCCAAGTAATAATTCCTGTCGCTAAAGCTCCACTATAAAGGTTTGGAGAATTTTTAGCAATAAGCAGGCCTCGCCAAAAAATAAAGAGGTAAAGGAAGATAAGTAAGGAGCTAAAGACAAAGCCAAGTTCTTCAGCAATAACTGGAAAAATTGCGTCCCCCCAAACCTCAGGCAAATACATAAACTTCTGGCGACTTTCGCCTAAACCTCGTCCGAATAAACCACCAGAACCAACCGCAATTAACGCTTGATTAATTTGATAACATTTATCTTGTGAACTATAAGAAGGGTCCTTTAAACAGGCAAAGCGCTCGCTTTGATAAGATGAGCCAAAACTAACCATCAGATAAATTAAAACTATACCTAAAAAACCAGCCGCAAAAATATGTGTCATCTTACCGCCGCCAACAAAAAAAGAGGCAATAGAAGAAGAAATAATAATAAAGAGTGTCCCCATGTCAGGCTGAGAAATCATCAAAAAACTAATAAGCCCTAAAATAAAAATAAAAGGTAAAACTCCGCCACTTAAACTACCAACATGGGCTTTTTTCGCTTCCATCCAAGTCGATAAGTAAATTAAAAAAGAAAGCTTAACCAGCTCCGATGGCTGTAAAGATAAGCCAAAAACATTAATCCAACTATGCGCCGTGCCGTAATCCGATTTCAAGCCAGGAACAAAAACTAAAATTAGGAGAAAAATTGAAAAGAAAAGAAAAAAAGAGGCAAATTTTTTCCACCAAAGATAATTTATTTTTGATACCAAAAAAAATAAACCTAAAGAAAACAAAACAAATAAAAGTTGACGACCAACATAATGATAAGTTTTACCAAAGTCTTGATAAGCAATAACTGAGGAGGCGCTAAAAAGAGCCACCAAACCAAAAAATAATAATATTAAAATCGCCGTGATTAAACTTTTATCAGGTTTATGGCCATCCTCATTGCTAGCAAAAATATTGAGTTTATTCATTATTTTCCGTAAAGCCATAAAAGATTAAAAATTTCTATCAAGTAAAAAAATCATCAAACCAATCGCCGCCCCAATAATAGATATAACCCAAAAACGCATTACCACCTTAGATTCAGGCCAACCAAGAGCTTGAAAATGATGATGAACGGGAGCGGAAAGAAAAACTTTCTTCCCTCTTAGCTTTTTAGAGGTAACTTGAATAATAACTGAAAGTGATTCAATTAAAAATATTAAACCGAAAAAAATAAGTAATAAAGAATTATTGGTTAATAAGGCAATAATACCTAAAGTAATACCCAAACTCATTGAGCCGGTGTCGCCCATATAAAAACGAGCGGGCGGAATATTGAACCAAAGAAAAGCTAATAAAGTTCCACTTATAACGGCACAAAAAGTTGCTAAATCATAACGACCCATAGTAAAAGCGATTACTCCGTAAGCGGCAAAGGCAATCAAAAGTGTCCCCCCAGCTAAGCCATCAAGGCCGTCGGTCTCATTAACTGAAAAAGAAGTGGCGACGATAATGAAAATAAAAATCGGAATATACCAAGCACCAATTTCAAAATTACCCAAAAAAGGCACATGAAATATTGTCCAATCGAGCTTAAAATAAAACCATAGAGCGCCAATAAAAGCAATTAAAGTATAAATTAATAGACGATGACGAAGTTTTAAGCCGCCACCACCAAGGACGCCCTTAGTTCTAACATCAAGCCAATCATCAACTAAACCGATTAAAGCACTAGCCAATAAAGCTCCAAGGGGCAGAAGAGTTTCCGCTCTTGATAGGAAATTAAGTTGAGTCAAAATACTATCGGGAAAAATTAAGGACAACCAATAAAATATTAGAATTAAAATAAATAAAGTTCCCCAAATTAAAATCCCTCCCATCGTCGGCGTCCCCTCTTTATGGGCATGTAATTGACTAAAAACAGGGGTGGAGCCGCTATTTCTAATCTTTTTACCTAGTTTATATTTATAAAGGAAGTTAGTTAAAAGTGGAGTCAAAAAAAAACCTAAAATAAAAGCGAAGGCAGAAAAAAATAAAACCTTGATAATATAAACCTCCATCATAAAATTTAACAAAATTAAAAATATAAATAATGTCTAACGAAAATTAACTAGATAAACTGATAAAAGATATAGAATTGTTAAAATAGTAAAAGCTAGGGCGCCTCCTAATAACAATTGGGAAAAAAGGCGAAAATTTTTATGACGACTTAAAATAAGAACCAATAAAATATTAAATAAAATGATAAGTAAAGAAAAGAGGGGGTAAATAAAAATCAAGTTTGGATTACCGACAAGGTTAGCCCCAAAATCAATTTTATATCTTAAAACTAATAGTTCTCCACTTAAATTATTTTTAATAGAAAAGACCTGAATCCAAGCTAAAACCTGTAGAACAAAAGATATTATTAAATAATATCTATTTGGCAAATAACGCCAAAGTGATTTAAAAGCTAAATCTAAATGACCGAAGAATTCATAAGCCCCGGCGTAAAAATTGAAATAAGGCATAATTATAACTCATATTAAACACTTTCATCTTATCATATTTTAAGATAATATAAAACCATGCTATAATATACTTATATGAGCCAAAAAATAACCCATAATCTCTTTGTTTACGCCAAGCAAATAGATGCAGAAAATTTAATTATCACCGAAGATGAAAAAGAGCTAAAAATTAGCTATTATTTATCTGACTCAAGCCGCAAAGATTTTGTTTTAGATAAAAAATACGCCAAAACAATCAAGGCTGATATTTTAAATTTAATTGAAGGTAATGATTTCGAACTGACTAAAATAAAGAAGCAAACCGTTTATTACCAAAACAAAAAACTTATTTCCGAATTCCTTTTATCAGTCGTTCAAATTGGAAAGACTGAAAAAATAATTTTTGATTTTAAAAAAAGAGAAAATTCAAAAACTTGGCGCCTCTCAGAAACCGGAATGAAGAAAGAAGATCGTAAAAATTTAATGACTTTAATAAGAAAAGAACGAGGTTTAATTATTCTTTCTGGGCCAAAATCTTCTGGGAAAACTTCAACTTTATTAGCCCTCTTCAACGAGTTAAAAGAGGCTGATAAATCAATCTGCTTAATTGGTGGGACTAAGGAAGCTGACGGTTTAATGAGAATGGAGTTAAATAATAATGCTTTTGAACTAGCTCAAAAAGCTAATGTTGATGTCATCGCTGTTGACGAGATAAGAAATACAGCAGATTTAAGCGAAGTTTTTCGCCTTGCTACTTATGGAAAATTAATAATCATAACAATTGAGGCAGAAAATCTTAAACTTTTAGCTAAAAAAATAAAAGCTGTTTCTCGGTCGGATTTGGAAAAAATTAAATTAATTAAAATAATAAGTTTTCAAAAACTTGCCAAACTTCGTCGCTTGATAAATAATAAAAAAGATAAACGCCAAGAGATTGCCCGCTTTAAATTTTTGACTTTCAAACAATAGCCCATAAACACTCTAATACCATGCTAAAGATTGCTTGTGTTATTCCCGCCTGGAATGAAGAAAAAAATATTGCTCAGGTTATAAAAAATGTCCGTCCTTTTGTTGATAAAATTATTGTCATAGATGACGCCTCAAAAGACGCGACTTCTAAACTAGCGGAAGAAGCTGGCGCTTATGTAATAAGACATCTAATCAATCGCGGCCAAGGAGCAGCACTGCAAACCGGTAATGATTACGCTTTAAATCTCGGGATCGATATTATTGTTCACTTCGACGGCGATAATCAATTCTTAGCTGAAGAAATTAAAGATATGATTGCCCCAATTATAAAAAACGAAGCTGATATTGTTTTTGGATCGCGTTTTTTAGAAAAAAAAGCAAATCTACCTTTATTTAAACGGCTAATAATTTATCCACTAGCTCAAGCTTTTACTCGCCTAATTTTAGGAATAAAATTAAGTGACCCTCAAAACGGTTTCAGAGCTATGACTCGTCAAACAGCGGAAAAAATTAGAATAATGAATAGAGAAATGGCTCATAATAGTGAAATCCAAACTAAAGCCTTTAGCTATAAACTGCGAGTGGCCGAAGTACCGATTACCGTAATCTATCACCACTTTGGACAAAAACTAAGCGGTGGTTTTAAAATAATTAAAGATCTTTTTATCTATAAATTAAGTAAATAAAAATATGTTGCCACAACAAATAATTGCCCTTCTTATCATTTTAATTTTTGTCATAAAACTCTTTACACAAAAAAAGAAAGAAATAATAAATCAAACAGAATTTTTTTCTTGGTTAATTTTTTGGTTCATTGCCGGCCTTGCTATAATTTTCATTAAAAATATTGATGGCTTTTTAGCTGAACTCGGCGTTAGCGCCAGTGGTATAAATTTCTTATTTTATATTGGTGTTTTAATTCTCTTTTATTTTATCTTCCGTTTACGCTTAATCATAGCGAAACTTGACCGTCAATTAACTGATTTAACCAGACATGTAGCAATTAAAGAAGCGGAAAAGAAATATCAAAAATAAAAATCAAAAATAAAGAAATCCCTGATTGCTAATATTGATAATAAAGCTTTTATGAATAGCCAGCCTGAATTTAAAAAATTAAAAATTGCTAATATCGTTTGCGCCTTCCCGCCCTATAAAGGAGGAATTCCTAATAGCGCTAAACAAGTCGCCGAACTTTTAAGCGATAAATTTGAAGTAGAAAATTTTCATCCCAACAATTTAAAACCTTTACTTAGACGCGGTCACGGCGCCTTTGCTCCTGGGCTATTTTTTAAACTAAGAAACTTTGATTATATTTATCTCCACTACCCTTTCTTTGGCAGCGCTGAGGTTGTTTGGTTTTTTAAATTATTTTACAAAAAACCGAGACTAATCATCCACTATCATATGGATGTAAAAAATCTTAAATTTGCCGAAAAACTTTTAAGTTTTCCGAGTCGTTTAATTTTAAAATCGTTATTAAAACAAGCCGAATTAATTGTCAGTGCTAGTTTTGATTATGTAAAAAATAGTAAAATAAAAAACTATTACAATTTAAGACCTGATAAATTTAAAGAAATCCCTTTTGCCATTAATTTAGAAAAATTCAAGCCCAAGGAAATAAAAAAAGCCGGTGGAGCTGGCTTAATTGCTAAGGCTAAATCCTTTGTTAATTTTGTTAACAATCAATTTATTAAAAAAGATAAAATAGAGTTTATTTTTGTTGGCGGTCTTGATGCCGCTCATTATTTTAAGGGCTTAGAAAATTTAATTAAAGCCTTAAGCTTTACTCCTGGTAACTGGTCTTTAAATATTATTGGCGATGGCGACTTAAGAAAAAAATACGAAGAAGATGTTTATAAAGTTGGATTAGAGAAAAAAATATTTTTTAAAGGAAAGCTAAGTGATTCCGAATTAATTCGCGCCTATCAAGACGCTGACTGCTTAATTCTTCCTTCGGTTAATAATAATGAGGCTTTTGGTATTGTTTTAATTGAGGCGATGGCCTGTGGCTTAACTTTAATTGCCTCAGATTTACCAGGTGTTAGAAGTGTTTTTACAAATGAAAGAGAGGGTTTATTAGTTAAGCCGGGCGATGTACTTTCTTTAAAAGAAGCTTTAGAAAAAATTATTAATGATAGGTCTCTAAGAAAATCAATGTCTTTAGCGGCTCGAGAATTAGCAACTAAAAAGTATTCCGAAGAAAAGATGAAAAGTAGATTAGAAGGATTATTTAAATCTTAATTATGAAAATAGCTTTAGTTCACAATTTATACGAGCCCTACGCTAAGGGTGGAGCGGAAAAAGTTGTTAAAGAAATGGCGGAAAAACTATCATCACTTGGCAATGATATTTTTATAATTACTACCGAACCAAAGAAAAAAAGATTAATAAAGTTTGCGACAGAAAAAGACGCTGCCTCAATAAATTTAGACACCAAAAATAATTTTAAAAAATACTATCTCCCCTCTTCATATTATAATCTTAGTGATATTCCCAAAGCTCTTCGTCTTTTTTGGCATCTAAATAATTTTTATAATCCTAAAAAAGAAAAAGCTATAGAAACCATATTAGGTAACGAAAAACCAGATTTAATAATAACTCACAATTTAATTGGTATTGGGTTTTTTATGACAAAAGTAGCCGAAAAATTAAAAATAACCCACGAGCATTTTCTCCACGATATTCAATTACTTCATCCCTCTGGCTTAATGATAAGTGGTAAAGAAGAAAAAGTAGATTCTCTTATTGCCAAGTTATATCAAAACTTAACAAAAAAATATTTTTTAAATTCGGAAAAAATTATTTCTCCTTCGTCCTGGCTTTTAGATGAACATCTAAAACGAGGATTTTTTGAGAATAAAGACACGGAAATAAGGCCTTTGAGAGAATTGGAAATTGAAAAACTTGAAACGGAAATTATGAATAAAGCTCAAGATAAAGGCGAAATTCAAGATCAAACCCCCGCCTCCAAAAATAACTTTCTCTTCGTCGGGCAAATTGAAAAACATAAAGGCATTATCTTTTTAATTAAAACTTTTAAACTTTTAGAAGATAACTCGGCTAGCTTGAGAATAGTTGGTAATGGCGACGACTTAAAAGAAGCGAAAAAGATTGCCGGTGATGATAAACGTTTTATTTTTCTTGGTCGCTTAAATTCGGAAGAAGTAAAGGCGGAAATGAAAAAAGCAGGAGCTTTAATTGTTCCGTCTTTATGTTACGAAAATTCGCCCACGGTGATTTATGAGGCTAATGATTTAAATTTGAAAGTCATCGCCGCAAATATTGGCGGCATCCCAGAAATTGTTAAAAAAAACGATTTACTTTTTAAGGCTGGGGATGAAAAAGACTTGTTAGACAAATTAAAAAGGAAGTCTTAGTAGACTTCCTTATATAATTTTAAAGCGGCTTTTTAAATTTTTTGGCTAAATAGGCTAAATAGGCTAAATATGCCTATCAAAAATATCACTCCGCATAAATAAAGATACGCATACGGAGACATCTCTATGATTTTATCAAAAGCAATTTTTGCTAATGTTCCGAAAATTAAGATAAAGATCAAAAGTCCAACAGCTAATGTTTTAGATTCTGACATTTTTATGATGCCGTAAAATATCATAATTATAGCGCTGATGCAAATAATTATTATATTAGTAAGTGATAAAACATCGCTAAAAATTAACACAGCAACAAAAACCAGTGTGATTCCTATCCCGGAAAAAATAAGCGCGAAGGCTTTTTTCATATTCCGTCTGTCAAGTAATTCTGTCTTAGCATCAGTACTTAACTTAAGTCTGTGATTAACACCTTCGAGAGCATCCCTAACTTTATCTAATTCCCTCTGATAATCAGAGATTTCTTTTTCCGTCAATGGTTGTTTATACATAAACATTTCTACGTAAAACACCATGCCAACGACAAATACAATCACCAAATAACTAATAGTTGTTTCCATTTTTTCCCTCCTATTTTTTTAAGTTTATAATTTGATTAATTGCTAAATTTACCTAGTTTTAGATAAAATCAGCAATTAACCAAATTTAACCTTATTTGTCAATGTTCTCTCTTACAATATTAATCTTAACATGTAATAATTATACCATGCTTTATACAAAAAGTCAATAGGTGCGCTAATATGTACACACATATGGTGGTTTTCCAATTAAATAAAATTAGAGTTGTGCTCCAGTCTCATCTCCATTTCCATCCCCTTCTTCCCCGAGCCAGAAATCTAAAAACATCTCCCAATCATCAGCAATTTTTGGATCAAAGGCGTAAGCTTGGCGCAAATACTGCGCCGACAAATCATTCTCGCCCATAATCAAATAAATCTTGGCGACATTAAGAAAAGTCTCAGCATCATTTGGATAAAGGACGGTTAATCTTAAAGCAAATGTTATAGCTCTCTCAAAATCACCCTCATCAACTAAATAACCAATTGAAGAAGTAAGAAATTGAGAAGAACTAATACTAGAGGCTCCATTTAAATCAATACAACTATTAAGCGCTTCCTTTAAGCCGTCTTGAACTTGTAAATACATATAAAACTGAGCCAAGCGACAATAACCTTCATAATACTTGTCATTTAAACTAATTGCATATTCTACAGTCTCAATTGCCGCATCATTCTCTCCTCTAGTTAAAAGCATCTGTGCCTTAACTAAATAAACCGGTGCCCTTCCTGGACTCGCCTCAATCGCATACTCAATCGCCTGCATCGCTAAGCTTGAATAAAAATTAGCCTTTTCTAAATTATCATTCCCATAAAAACGAGCAGCAACATCAGCCACTTGCGAAAGTTGCATCTGCATTAAACTATCATAAGGATTATACTCAACATTCTTCTGTGCCAAGCCAATAACAAATTCAATAATTTCATCGGCACGAGCGGGCTCTAAAGTTTTAAGTTGTTCCCAATTTGAAGTAAATAAATTAATAACCACAACCCGCGCGTCTCTTTCCAGGGGATGGTCTTTAAGGACTTCTTGAAACATTTTATAACTCGCCTCAGCTTGCCCGCTTAAACCTAAAGAGTAGGCTTGAATGGCGCCCTCTAAAGTTCGCTTTGGTTTCAAATTAAAGTTAGCCGTAAAAATATAAGCAGATAATAATAAAATTATTAACAAGAAAACTTCAGTTGATTGTTTTTTTAGATAAATCTTAGAACTAGCAACAGTCTTAATTTCGGAAACCCCCTCAATAACACCTCGATCCTCTCTTTCACTTCGTAAATAATAGATAAACCCTAAAATAATCATCATCCCAAGATAGGTAACAAAAGAATCAAAAATTGCTAAATTTTGGATAAAGTAAGCCGCTAAAAGTGAGATTATGATAATTATTTCTAAATTTCTTCTTTGTTTCAATTCTCTTAAAGCAACTCTATAACCATTAGCTTTTAGTTCCGAAAATAAATAAAATAAGGCGGCCACAAAAATACTAAGATAAGCCAATAAACCAACCGTTCCGGTAGTAGAGGCAATATCAATTAAATTATTATGGGCTCTATCAAAATAAGTTTCAGAAGTCGTATAATTAAAAAATCTTGAATCAAAATGACGATCAAAAATTATCGCATAATTTCCAAAGCCGGTACCAAAAATCGGATGATTTTTAAAATCCTTAGCTGCGCCTTCCCAAGAAATTAAGCGAGTTTGAAAAGTAACTTTTTGCGGAGTTAAATTTCTTAGAAAACTCTTTTGAAACCAATCGGCTTGATATTGAGAAAAAAGTCCAACCACAGTAATAACGGCAATAATAAAAGTAATTAAAGAAAGGCGTCTAATTTTTTTTCTCTCATGTAAAACGCCAAAGAGAAAAATTAAAAGCATCAAGCTTAAAAACAAACCAATAATCGCCCCTGAAGTTCGACAAATCCAGAATTCCCAAAGCATAATTAAAATCGGAACAATATAAGCAAGACGCCAAAGTTTATGTTGCTCGCGGAAAAATAAAATTATGGCAAAGAAAATGTTAAAAATTAAATAACCACTAACATAAGCCGTGTTACCAATTGTACTAAAACGTTGTTCACCAAAAATTCCATTTAAACTAACAACCGTCGCTACTATAACTGAAGTTAAAAGCAAAATTTTATAATCTTTCCAAGAGCGGAAAGTTGAAATAAGCATCAAGAAGAATAGAAAGAAATGAAAAACATGAAAAAAGCCAAGCATTCGTTCGGCGTCGCCCCAAAGACTTAAAGCCGGATCAACACTAACGACGACCGACATCAAAATTGCCACAAAATAAGCAACTAAACCATAAGTTATCAAATTTTTCTTCGGCCGATATTTAGGAAATTTCAAAATAAAAACCAACCAAAGAGCAAATAATAATTCAATTAAAATATTAAAAGCAAATTGTTTAGAAGTTATGTAAGGAAAAAGCAAGGCTTTAAAAACAAAGAAAACAATAAATAAGGAGGCAATTAAACCAAACTGAATTAAACGCAAATAAGTCTTTTCATTCATATGTTTTGTAGAATCTAATTAATTATTTTTTTGTAAAATTTATCCCTAACTCATTCTTCTGTTTTTCAGAAATAACCGAAGGCGCGTTCATCGTTAAATCTTTACCATCACTAGTTTTAGAAAAAGGAATAACTTCACGAATACTTGGTTCATTCTCTAAAATCATCATTAAACGATCAAAGCCCCAAGCAATTCCCCCATGAGGCGGAGCGCCAAACTTTAGAGCCTCTATCATATGACCAAAATTTTGCTCTATTCGCTCGTCGTTATAACCCATAATCTCAAAAGTTTTTTTAAGAGCTTCTGGTTTATAATTCCTCAAACTTCCACCACCAATTTCAAAACCATTTAAAACCACATCGTATTGAGTAGTTAAAATAAGAGCGATATCTTCTTTGTTCATAAACTTTTCCATATACTCATCTTTCGGTTTAGAAAAAGGATTATGGGTAAAAGTCCATTCAGCTACTTCATCAACATTTTCCTCTTCTGGCTTTTCAAACATTGGAAAATCAACAATCCAAAGAAAAGCTAATAAATTAGGGTCATTTTTATCCCCTCTAATATCTGGTCTATCAGTCCCATATTTTTCCAGCGCCTCTTTATAAGTAATTCTCGGGAAAGGAATAGTTTGAATTTTTTTCTCCGGATAAAATTTTTGAACTATAGCGATTAAAAGTTTTTCATTTAAATTAATAACCTCCTCCTCACTAACAAAAGACATTTCCAAATCAAGTTGGGTAAATTCTGGTTGACGATCCCCGCGAGCATCCTCATCGCGCATACAGCGAGCAAATTGAAAATATTTTTCTAAACCAGCAACCATTAATAATTGCTTGTATTGCTGAGGGGATTGCGGTAATGAGAAAAAATTACCAGGCATTAAGCGACTCGGAACAACATAAGAACGAGAGCCTTCTAAAGTCGGGGCTGAAAGTAGTGGAGTTTCAACTTCAATAAAATTTTCGTCGGCTAAATAATTACGAACAAAGTTCTGAACTTTAAATCTATTTTTTAGATTTTTTTGCATTCTCGCATTACGCAAATCAAGATAGCGATATTTAAGACGCAAGGGCTCATTGATTAAAATTGTATCTTCGCTTAAAGGAAAAGGAAGAACTGAACATTCGTTTAAAACTTTTAAAGCTAAAACTTCTAATTCAATATCACCATTTAAAATATCTGGCTTTCTTTGTTTTTCTGGCCTTTCATTAACTTTAGCTTCAACCTCAACCACAAACTCGTCCCTCAAAGTCCCGCCAATTTCAATTGCCGCGCTACCTGGTAAAATAATACCTTGAACAACACCACTGATATCACGAAAATCTAAGAAAATCATCTTCCCTTGATTGCGACAAGAATTAACCCAAGCCTTAACAACAACTTCCCCCCCTTTCTTGGTTGGCAAGTCTTTAATATAAGTTCTGTTATTCATAATTTAAAAATTTTAAAACCAAGGTTTTGCTAAACAATTTATAATACTAAAATTAAAATATCATTATCTTTGCTAAAAAGCAATTTATTCCGCCCTTAAAGCTTCAACCGGGTCAAGTTTTGAGGCTCTTCTCGCCGGTTGAAAACCGAATAAGAAGCCACAAAGCAAGGAAAAAATAAAGGAAATTATAATCCCTTCTAAGGGGAAAATAAAATCAAAATTAATACCAAAAGAAGCAGCCACTAAAGCTAAGCCATAAGCGCCAGCAATTCCAATTATAACCCCTAAAAACCAACCCCAAAAAGTAATTAGAACTGACTCAATTAAGAATTGCCAAGTAATATCGCTACCCGTGGCTCCTAGAGCCTTTCTTAGGCCAATTTCCGGTGTTCTCTCAGTCACGGTGACATACATAATATTCATAATACCCACCCCGCCAACTGCTAAAGAAATTAAAACAATGGCTAAAAGTAAATAGGTAACAGCACTAGTAACAGTGCCTAAAGTATTAATAATCTCCTCCATCGTTGAGACGCGAAAGTCGTCTCTTTCTGGATCAGTAATTTCGTGACGGTCCCTTAAAATAAGTCTTATCTCTTCGGCGGTGTCATCACCAAGGCTAACGTCATTAAGTTGATGGGTAAAATACATTGAATAATCAACCCCTAAAATTCTTTTTTGTAAAGTTGTAACCGGAAGATAAACAATGTCGTCAAAATCAATAAAACCAAAACCGCCTTCAATTTTTTCTAAAACACCAATGACTCGAAAATTAGTCGTGCCAATTCTAACCGACTTACCAACTGCTGACTGATCACCAAACAGACTTTCTTTTAGAGCTCCTCCTAAAACCACGACGGTGGCCTGAGACTTATCTTCATTATCATCAAAAAAACGACCTTCTGCTAACTTAGTTTTCTTATCTATTCTTTGATAAGCTGGGCCAACCCCGAAAATCATAGTTGTTTTCCCTTCCTGTCCATAACTAACTCGACTTTGACCAATCGAGGCGGCATAACTTTCTTTAATATTTGCTAGCTTATTAATCTCCTCCATATCAGAAATTTTCAAACTTGTAACCTCTCCCGAGCTCGGACCATTAGTAGAGGGGACTTTTATTTCTGTTTGAATAATATCGCTGCCATAAGAATCAATTTCGCCATTTATCAAAGAACTTAGGGCCTCGCCAGCTGAAAAAACAATCACAATTGAAGCGGCGCCAATAACAACGCCTAAAACCGTCAAGCTTGTGCGCATGATATTAAGCTTTAAAGAGCGTAGAGCAAGTTGGAAGGCGATTAAAAATTTCATAATTTATTCATATCTTAACGCGTCTATCGGATCTAAACGACTAGCTTTCGCCGCTGGATAAAGACCAAAAATAATACCAATTAAAGAAGATAGTCCAATAGCAATAATAAAAGAAAGGGCTGAAACCAAAAAATCCCAATCATAACCTAAAGACTGAACAACAGTGGCGATTAAAAAGGCAAATAAAACTCCAAAAAATAAACCAATTAAGCCACCGATTAAAGTTAAAGCAACGGACTCAAAAAGAAATTGCTGACGAATTTGATAATTTTTCGCTCCAATTGCTTTGCGTAAACCAATTTCCCTTGTTCTTTCTTTAACGCTAACTAACATAATATTCATAATGCCAACGCCACCAACTAAAAGTGATAAAGCGGCCATCGCTGCTAGAAAATATTTTAAAGCATCGGTAATAGTAGTTACTAAATTTAAAGCATCGCGAATACTACGAACTGAAAAATCATCATCAGCCGGGTTATCGATATTGTGGCGCTCTCTTAAAGTAGCTCTAATGTCTTCCATTGCAAAATCGATATTAGCGACATCATCAACTTTAACTCGAGCCATGCTTAAATAATTAACGCCAGCTAAAACTTTTTGAGCAAATTCAAGTGGAACTAAAACTAAATTATTAGGATCAGAAAAACCACTCTTACCTTTTTCTTTTAAAACTCCAATTACTTCAACCGTTTGATTTTTTATTTTCATTTTTTGACCAAGAGGATTATTATCGCCAAATAATTCTTGGGCCACAGTCGGACCGATAACTGCTAGACGAGAAACAGAATCCATTTCATCCTGACTTAAAAAACGACCTTGATCAATTTCTCCTTTTTCAATTTCAAAATAATCACCAGAAACACCGCTAATACTAGCGTCATAAACTTGGTCGCGCCAATAAAGCGGGGCGTTAATATCATAATAAGCCATCGCATATTGTAAATTTAAAACATTTCGTTTTTCTCTTAAAGCATCAACATCCGATTTTTTTAAACTTGTTACTTTAACACCAAAAACTGAAGCGGGTGGACCTTTTTCATCCGAAGCGCCTGGTAAAATTCCAATTAAATCGGAACCAAAAGAATCGAGTTGACCTAAAATTAATGATTGAGCCCCAGCACCAAGAGACATAATTAAAACAACAGCGCCAACCCCAATCATAATCCCGAGCATAGTCAAAAAACTCCTAGTCTTATTACTAAGCAAAGCGCGAGCGACAATATGTAATAGTTGTTTAAATTCTTCCAACATTTTATTTAAGAAGACTTCCCTCTATTTAACAAACTCGCTTTATTTAACGAGTTCGCCTTCTTTAGCGAAGCGACGATTTTTGACTAGTTCATCACTTAAAATTTCTCCATCTTTAACCCGAACAATTCTTTTCGCATGTTCAGCGGTAAAAGTTTCGTGAGTGACTAAAATAATAGTTACGCCTTCATTATTTAATTCCTGTAAAATTTCCATTACTTGAGTTCCTGATTTTGAATCAAGATTGCCCGTCGGTTCGTCGGCAAAAATAACTGAAGGACTATTAACAAGGGCACGAGCAATTGCTACTCGCTGTTTTTCTCCACCAGAAATTTGATTAGTAAAATAATTTAAACGATGAGAGAGTCCGACGCTAGTTAAAACCTTAGTCGCCTTCTCTTCCATATTTTTTTTATCCTTAGAATAAATTAATGGCAGTTTGACATTATCTAAAACCGTTGTTCTTGCAAGTAAATTAAAGGCTTGAAAAACAAAACCAATCTCAGCATTCCTTAAAGCGGCTAAATCATCATCGTTAATTTTAGTTATATCTTTAGCTTCAAAATAATAATTTCCCACACTCGGCCGATCAAGTAAACCGAGGATATGCATTAAAGTAGATTTTCCTGAACCAGAAGGTCCCATAATAGAAACAAATTCGCCCTCGTGAATCGTTAAATTTATGCCCCTTAAAACCTCTGTTTTAAGTTCACCTAAAACATAAGTCTTACCAAGATTTTTTATTTCAATTAAGGCTTTTTTCATATTATTTACCGTTTTCTTTAATGAAGGTAATTATTAAATCATCTGTATTAATTACTCCTTGAATTTCCGTTAAGCCATTATCGCCACGCAAGCCTTCTTCTATTTTAACTTCATCATAAACATCGCCACGTAAAACTCTAACAATTTTTTTGCCTTCTTTTTCAATTATTGCTCGAGACGGAACGCTTAAAACATTATCCTTACTATCAGTTGTAATCACGGTATTAGCTGTCATCCCTGATTTCAGAGATAAGCCACGAGCCTCAAGTAAAGCAGAAGTTTTCTCTAAATCAGAAAAAATAATTTTTACTTTATAATAAACAACGCCAGCAATTAAAGTTTGGGCTGGTTCAATAAAACTAACAGTTCCCTCTAAAGTTAGGTCATCAGAAAAAGCGTCAAGCGTAATTGCGACTGGGTTTCCCACTTTAACTTTAGAAATATTTGATTCAGAAATATCAACCTCAACTTCAAAACTATTATCAACCAACATTTTTACCATTGCTAAAGCCCCACCAGAAAATTGTTCCCCGGCTTTAAAATTTACTTCAGTAATAATTCCGTCCATTGTTGCCACTAAATTTGCATCACTAATTTGCTTATCAATATTTTCTAAAGCGGCTTGGGCTTGGCTAATTTGCGCATTAACTAATTGTAAATCCTGGGAACGAGCCGGGGCAACGGTATTATTGTATTGGGCTTGAGCTAAACTAACATTTTTAATGGCATTTTCAAGTCTAGCAGCAGCGGCCAGATGTTGTTGTTCAGCGCTAAGTTTTACATTACTAACATTATTTTGAGCCGCTAAAATAGCATTACTTAAAGAGCTCTTGGCCTGGTCAAGCGAACTTTGAGCGGCAGCCATCCCCGTTTCATAATTTAAATAAGCGTTTTTATAGGCTTGAGTCGCGCCTTCAAGAGCACTGGAAGCAGCGCTAATTTGAGCGCTTTGAGAAATTATCAAGGATTTATAAGCATCAAGCTCGGCTTGAGAAAAAGAAGAGCTGGTAATTGTATTTTCAAGCATTAAATAAGATAAATCTAAAGCGGCCGAAGAATTAAATAAAATACTTGCTAATGATTCAGCCGCAGGAATTAAATCAGCTTTCGTTTCTGAAGTTCTTGCTTTTAAAAGTAAAGTTTCAAAAGCCGGCAAAGAATCAATAATTCTATTTTTTGCATTTTCCGTTTGACTTTTATAAGTTGAATTTTTAACACTTAAAATGTTTTTTACATCATCATCTTCAAAAATTTTATTAATATTATCCATCGCGACTCTAACCGTTAAAAGTTTATCACTTAAAACCAAAACCAAAGACCCCTTAGAATTATCAATCGTTTTTAAATAAGTTTTTTCCGAATTAGATAAAGATGTTTCTGCCGTTAAAACCGCTTGACGAGCGGCTGGCATAGAACTAGGATTAGCAGCAATTAAATCTGCATAAGTTTTTTCGGCTTGGCGAATATTTTCATTAACGGTTTTAATTGTTTTCTCTAAATCAAGACGAGCTGAAGCTTCAGCTGATTGAGCCTGTTCCAAAGATCGTTTAGCCACACTAACTGTTTCAAAGCTCGCTCCGCTTGAGGTTTTAGAATAATTAGCTTGAGCAATACTTAAAGCCGCTACCGCTTCTTGGCGCCTTAGAACTAAGGAGCTTGAATCAAGACTAGCAAGAACTTGTCCGGCTTTAACTTCGTCACCAACTTTAACGGCGACACTTTCAATCTTGCCGACACTTAAAAAATCCAAAGAAATTTCTTCAATCGGTTTAATTGTTCCCGTTTCACTAACAGTTTGAGTTAAAGGGCCGTAAGTCGCAGTCACAGTTGTATATACTGGCGCTGGTTTTTTGGAACTTATTAAAACAACAATAATAATTATTGCTAAAATTGGTAAACCAAAATATAAAAGCCTTTTTTTTGCTTTTTTCATAATATAGTAAATATAAATTTTATTAAAATGAACATCTAGATTATAACATTTTTATAACGAAAAAACAAGACTGTATTTAAAAATAAAAAAAGCTCAGTTTTAATTTCTGAGCTTTGAATAGCTTTAAATAAAAAGACTTTTAATTATTTTTTTATCTAGCCCAGATTAAAATTTGACGAGAGCGCATTAATTTATCGTACTTTAGTCTTAAAGCACGACGGTCACGGGAAGAGTCGCGGCTAGCGATTTGGATTTGTTTTTTCTGGCTTGGGAAGATTAAGTTTAACATATGTTTTTAAATTAAATAATTAATAAATTAAATTTTTTTAAATTCTCACTAAATCACGAACTACTTTAACAACAATTCCTCTAACCTCAACTTCTCTTCTAAAAATCGGTTCATAATTAGGGTTAGCCGGTTGCAGTCTAATTTTATCCTTTTCTTTATAAAATCTTTTTAAAGTCGCCTCGTTATCATCAATAATCGCGACAACAGTATCACCATTACTCGCCCAGGACTGTTTTTTTATAATTAATAAATCATTCTCCAGTATTCCCTCCTCAATCATAGAATCTCCTTTGGCCCGAAGAGCATAGAGATCAGAGATATTAAATCTTTTATCTTGAGTAATCTCAATTTCCCGACCAGTTTCTTCTAAGGCTTCTAAAGGTTCTCCGCAAGCAATAGTTCCGACTAAAGGCACGGACATAGAAGCGCCAAATTTCGCTTTTATAAGTTCCAAGCTTCGAGCCGAGCCCTTAACTCTTTTAAGAAAGCCTTTAGTAATTAAATTGGAAATATGTTCGTGGATAGTTGAAACAGCAGAAATTCCTAAAGCATCTTTTATTTCATTAAGCGAAGGAGCGTAGCTAAAATCTCTTTCATATTCAGAAATAAAGTCAAATACTTCTTTTTGTTTTTTAGTTAATATCGCCATATTTACTTAATAATTTATTGATAATATTATTATAACCGAAACTAAACCGAAAGGCAAGGCCTAGGCTGTGGATAACTAAAAAAGAAGCTTATCTTCCTTGGTTCAAATATGGAAAGACATTTCTTTACTAGTTGGATTTCCTACGGAAACCAACAATCGTTCAGAAAATGTCTTTCCATATTTGAACTTAAAAAGACAACTAGCTTCTTGTTTAAATTTTTTAAATTATAAACCTATTCCCTCTAAACTCTTAATCGCTTCTTCTGCTTCCTGGCTTAAAGCCTTACTCCCTTTTAATTTTAAAGCCTGTGCTTTTAAAGAATTAAGTAAACGGCCATAAATTTTATTTTCCAAATCACTAACCTCATTATTTTCTTTTTTAAGTTCAGTTGCTAAATGAGATAGATCCAAACTACTTAAAGAGAGATAGAAAGTCGGAACATTCTCAAAAGAAGCCAATTTTAATTCTCCATCAATAAAAGTTGCGCCATATTTTATCTCTGCTCCGCCCGAAGCGCTAACTTTTTTCATCTTTTCTTTTTTCTTTGCCTCAGAATAATAACCCTGCATATCATCAACAACTTCATCAAAACCACAAATAACCGCTCCACTCTCTTTATCAATAATAACATTATCAATACCGTTGCAATAATCATCATATTCCGAAGCTCGGGCGACAATAAAACGCTCACCTAAAATTTTATCAAGCATTAAAGTTAAAGCTAACTCCGCCACGCTTCCCGAGGCTTTTTCCTTTCCGCTCCGCCAAGCCTCAATATTCATTCCCTTTTCCTGGGCCCAATTATTTTCCAATTTCAATACTAAATTATTATCTTTCTCCGCTTCTTCTCCGGAAATTAAAATGCGACCCTCGGGATCTAAAAAATTCTTATTATAGATATCATTTATTTTTTCTGAACGACGAGCAAGACGGCTTTTTAAATAATCAACAAAAGTTTCCGGTCGTTCCGGCTTTTTAAATTTATCTAAATCAATTTTCACTCCAGGTCGGGCACCAGGTAAGTATTCAATGTTCATAGTTTTAGTTTTTATTTTCTATCATTTACATTTTAATCCTATCATTTTGACAGAATTAGGACAAATTTTTAGTTTTAGCTTGAAAGAAGTTCCTTTTTTTATTAAGTGAACTAGCCCAAACATCGAATAATCAATTTTAATATCTCTAAATATTCTAATTTATTAATTCTTATAATTTTACGCCTTAGTCTTTTACTACTGAAAACCCTGAGTTGAGATAAAATAACCGATCCAAAATTAGGAGTTTTTAAATCATAGTAAAAGACACTCTCTTTAATTTTAGAAGTTAAAGGGATAGTAATTATTAAATCTTTATTAAACTTTTTTAAAATTAAAACTGGTCTTTCAAAATCATTATTTTTCCCATCCTCCTCACTTCCAACATTAGAGCCGATACTAGCCCACCAAATCTCCCTTTCTTTAAAAAATCTTGGATATTTATTAGAGTTATTTATTTCAATTTTCTTCTTAGACCATTCTATTATATCCAAATTTTTTCTATTTTTTTGATTTATTTTTTCCATAAATTATTCACTTGATTTTTTAAAATAATTTTGCTATAATAACTTTACATGTTATAGAAATATAACCCTGAGGATTAGTTTTACTGGTCCGATAGACAATGTTTAGTCGCCTAGCGCCTAAACCCCGAGGAACTCTTTTTTCCCAAAAAGAGTTCCGTTTTTTTATTAAAAAAAGCTATCAAAAGATAGCATAAATTCCCTCAAGAAAACTTAAAAGAGTTATAAAATAAAGATAAAGTCTTTAATCACCGATGTTTTTGCTTTATAAAAATTCGTTTTAACTCTTAAAAGAAACAATTAATTCACTTTCAAGAGCCTTAGCGACTTTTCCTAAAAAATTTAAGCTAAAGTTTTGATGACCAGCCTCAAAGCGAGCAATATTACTTTGAGTTGTCCCGATTTTTTCTGCGAGTAAAGCCTGGCTCATTTTTCTCGCTTTTCTAAGTTTTATTATTTCATAAGAAACAGAAAGCTTTAAACCGTATTCATCAAAATCTTCTTTAAACTTTTTATTCTTAAGCTTTTTTTCTAAAACTGAATCCAGGTCAATCGCTTTAATATTTTTATTTTTCATATATTTGCAAATTATTTAAACAATCATAATAATTTAACTCTGCTTTTCTTATTTCTCTTTTCGGTGTTTTATTGCTTTTTTTCAAATATCCGCTAAGAATGATAATCACCTTATTTAAAACCAAAAAATAGAATAAGCGATAATGGTTATTAGAGAAATCAACTCTTAGCTCTCTAATCTTGCCCTTTATATGACGAGCATAGGGTTCATCTAAATAACCTTTATTTTCTCTTAAATAATCTAAATATTTATAAATCTTAGCTTGAATTTTAAGGTCAAGAGATTCTATAAATTCAAAAACCTCACTTTTATAAGTTTTACTATTACAGTAAAACTTAATTTTATATTCTTTATTATATATCATATATGATATTAAGTCAATAATGATTAAACTAACCCTCTTTTTTAAACCCTTCGAATTCAATGGGTTTAGAACTTTAATTTAATCATTTTAACAAATAGTATATGAAAAAATTTTAAATAGAAAATAAACAAAAAATAAATAAAGAAAAGAAAAAGCGCGACTTTTTCAATAATCGCGCTTTTTGTATTTAGTAAATTTAATCAATTCCGCACCCAACCAACAATCTTCTACCAACCCCCGCCGCCACCACCGCCGCCACCGCCTCCAGAGGAGCCAAAACCGCCGGCACCGCTTGAGGTGCTACTAATATGACTTGAGATATCGCTTGAGAGGCCGCCGATAACAGAATTTAGGGCGTTAAAATCACTAATCATTATCGCGCCGGCCATGAAGCTAAGGTGATGATTATTTAAATAATCTTCGCCGTAAATATTTTTTATATTATTTAACCACTCCTTAGTAATGCCAAATTGAATAGCGTAGGGCAGATATTTTTCCATTATTCCCTCTTTTTCATAAAAACGAGAGCGGTATTTCTCGGCCGTTGTCATATACAATTTAAAACCTTCTATTTTATGTCTTAATTCCGCTCCCTTGAGAGTTAAAGTATGAAGCGTTAAAGCACCAAAGATGAAAAAACTAAAAGAGGAAAGACCGACTATAATACTAATATCCATCAAGACAAAAAAGAGAACGATGCCAATAATACCCATCGCCATCCCAATAAAAAAACTTTTTTTATTTATAATTTTTCTAGCGCGTAAGTCCTCTGAGACGGAGTAAAATATTTCGTCTAATTCTATTCTACTTTCCTTCTTTAATTTACTCAGCTTAATTTCATCATCGTAAGAAAAAATATTTTCAAATAATTTTTCTTCGGCTTTATATAAATCTTGAGTTTCTTTATTTGCGTTAATAAATTTATAATCGGTTTTAGAGAAAATTCCTTCTTTCTCAATTTTTTCTATTTTCAAATAACCTTTAACCGCTAGGTTAATTATTGTCGCCGGTATTGAATTTTTACTCCGCCGACCTCTATTTAATAAAGAGCCAATTTCTATTGGACTCAAGCCTTCTGGCGGCTCATACTCGGCGATTAAGGGCTTATTTATTCTCGGGTCTCGGCCAAATTTAAACCAAACAGAGAAAGCTAGGATTAAAATTATTAAAGCAATAATATACTTAAGCATCGTTTTATCAATTGCTATAATAAATTTTTGCCAAAGATTATATTGATAAGGGCTAACTATATCTTTAGGGAAAGTAGCGGATAAGGTTAAGCCAGCTCGCATTCTTATAACATTATTTGATCTAAATTCTAATTCATTATCATTTAACCAAATATAATCAAAGCCGTCTTTGCTTTTACTTCCTAACATCCCGGCATAATAATCAATATCTATATCTTCCTTCTTTATCTCTTGAGGAAATATTATTTTGGCTCGGAAATTATCAATTTCCATATTCCAGAAATTACCTAAAATATTCCAATATAATTCATCAAAGGAGTTTCTTTCGGTTCTTACAGCATTTTCAACTTTATATTTGATAACATAAGTATTTTCTCCCTTAACCTCAACATCCTCATCACCAATTTTATATGTTATTGTATCTAAATCTCTTTCCTTAGAATATTCATAAGCTTTATTATTTTCATCGGTAATTGATTTTAAAGTTGTTGGCAAAATATATTCCCCTTCTTCAGTTTTATATTTAGTCGGAAGCGTACGAAAAATTCCATGCTTATTCTCAAGATCGCCACAGTCAGCAATAATAATCTCAGTAATATCTAAACTTGAATCAAGATTTACTTTTATTTCCGTACTAAAATCTTTAACATACCAATCATAAACATAATCCCGCGCCGAGGATTGATTAGCGAATAACAAGAAGCTGAAAATAAAAATTAAAAAAACTTCCAAGAATCTAATTTTTTTAAGATTAAACATAAAATTTTAGAAATTAATTATGTCTTAATTTTAAACTTTTTATTAATATTAAGCAATTAAAGGATTTAATTATCACCTTTTATAAACATAATCGTAAAATAACTAGTTGAGCTAGGAACAGAAATTAACCCAGTTGCTTCAGCCTGATTAACATTAGCTACTATCTCCGTCTTATCGGCTCCTAGGCGCGTCGCCGCCGCCAAAACGGCCACGGCAGTCATCGGTGAATCGAGATGGTCATCATTGAAAGAATATAAGCGACTATAGTCGCGATCTAAAATAGCCTCTTTAGTTTTTATATCTTTTAAATTAGCTTGTTCAGTTGAAAGATAATGAGAAAAATCAATTGAGCCAATAATTAAAGTGCTGCCAGTCAAATCATTCGCTTTAATTCTATCGGCTAAAGAATCGCCTAATAAGAGAGCCTGTTCTTGTCGTAAATTGCTCTTTAAAATAATTGGCACAATTTTAGCATCTGGAAAATAATGTTTAACAAAAGGGACAAGAGCATAAATAGAATGCTCATTTAAAAAACTTTCCGACTCTAAAGAAGCTAGCTTTTCCTTAACAAGCCAATTAATCCAATCTTTGTCCGTCTCTACCGCTCCTAAATGTAAGCGATAATCTATGGCGCCAGTAATAGCGTCGGCACTACCACTATTTTCATGGTTAGGACCAATAATAATCACAGTCTTAATCCCTGGCCGACTAATTTCAGAAAATAATTCGGCGCTATACTCAGCTGCTAAATCATGATGAGGCGCAATCGCGGCAATAATTTGTCCATTGATTTTACTATCATTATTGCCTATCGCCCCTTCCTTCGCCGCTTGCTTCTCTAAAGCAGTATAAAATAAAGGCCAATTATAAGGCACGGGAATAGTTAAATTTTGACCCTGTCTTACCTCTAATTGCTTGCTAATATTTTTCACTTGCCTAGAAAAGTTATTAGAAAAATTATCAGAAAAGCTACCATCTAAAAAGAAATAAGCCAAAATACCGACAACAAGTAGTGTCGGTATTAAGAGTTTATCTTTGTTTTTTAGTTTTCCTTGCATCATTATATAGCTATTCTGTTGGCTTAATATTAATCTTGCCGCTTAGTGTAGAAAAACTTTTAACGCTAGGCGCTAAAGAGGACTGTAATAAAACCGGCTCAACAACATATTTTCCAGGCTGCTTAACTCTCGCAAAATAACTAAAATAAGCATCCGTATTACCAGCACACAAGTCATTCTTTTGCCAATCCTTACTAATAAAGAATTTAAGCTCCTGACCATTTATACTATATGGATAACGCAAGTGACAATCAGCCTTTAGACCCGGGTGATATGTCGAGGTTAAAATCTCCAAACCGCTAGGTAAAATATCAGAGACCTCATACCAGCCCGTTAAAGCTGTTTCGGAGAAATTTGGTGTTAATCTAATTTCAATAATATCAGACTCAGCAAATTCTTGAGATTCTCGCCCCTTCACAAAATATTTTTTTTGAATACTAATTGAGCTATCATTTGTTAATGATTCTGTCGGTATATCATAATAAGTTGTGGCCAATAATTTACCAGAGCTTCTGGTCACGGTGAGGTGCTTAAGTTGCTCGGAGCTAACGCTAAAAACATAGCTCTCTCCCAAGCCTAATTCCTTTTCTTTTTTTTCACCATCAAGCTCAATAACAAAACCAGTACGATCAGAAGGGGCGCTTACTACAACTGCTCGTAAATATAAGGCCCGCTCTAAAACCACCAAATTATCTTTAGGCGCATTATTAGCGGCATACTTCCAAAATTTTTCTGCCTGCACATCTTTTAAGCTAGCTGATAAAACAGCCATTAAAGCAGTAGCACTTGAATTCTTATCATTATCTTGCTCATCTACTTTCAAACGCGCATAATCATCAAATTGCTCAGCATGTTTTACTAAAAGTTCAGAATATAAATACCTCGCTAAAGTCTCGTCACCAATCGCTTGTGCTCCTAAAGCTAAATATAATTTTTCTGAAGCAGTTAATGTTTCTAAACGGCTAAATTCGCGCAAAGAAATAAGGACCGGCTCCTCTAAAGCCGCTAACCCAGCCAGGACTAATACTAATTCTTCCTGAGAAACTTTTTCAGAATTATAAATCTGATAAAAATATTTTTTTAGACCACTGCGATCAAACATATCCGGAGCCACCATCGCTGCTAAAGCAGATAGGCGCGGATCGGCACTAGAATATGGTAAGAGCGAAACTCCACCTTCATCCGTCTGATAAACTTTTAAGTCTGAAAATGGCACTTCTCCGTCAAGACCATATAAGCTTGATAAAATATCTAAAGCAATAACGGCCGATAATTTTTGATCAAGTCGTGCGCCACCACCATAACTTAAATTGCTAACTTCTGGGTAATAACGACCGCGATTAGCATCAAGTAAAACTACTTGGGTAAATCCATCTTCTCCGCCAGCTAATTTAGTGCTGGTTGTAACTTCCTGAGATTGTTGCTTGCGCTCCTTAAGACGTGAATTAATAACAGAAAATTTCTTAACAACTGCGTCTTTTTTATTTTCAGTCTCAGCACTAACCCTAAGCTCAAATGTGCCTAACTTAAGTTCACCAAGCGAGAAATGAACGGGAGTAAAGGCAAGCACTTCACGACTTGATTTTTCTAAGTTAAGGGAAGATGATTCTAAGGAAATAATAGCCTTTTCATTTGCTAATAAATTACTACCAAAAACTCGCGCTTTAGCAATCGGTTCATCACCCACTAAGAATTCATTAATTAAATTGCTTTCTACAAAAAATGGTAAAGTTGCAATAATATTTGTCGTGGTTGCGCCGGCCTTTAAGTCATCGGAAATTGCCTGAACACCTAAACGCCAAGAAGTTATGTTATCAGGTAATTTAAATTTAGCTGTGGCCTCGCCGTTATTATTAGTTTCTACTTGACTAAACAAGGCAATGTCGGGAAAATCTGAACGATCACCGCCACCACCGCCACCGCCCTTTTCAGCCCCGCCTCCAAAAGTAAGATTAGCGTGGGTAAAAGAAGTAAAATTAAGTCCGGCACCAACCGATGCATAAATATTACTAAGTGGAGACATCTCTGAAATACCATCAAGCGCCCCCATAGCTTCATCAACCGCGCTTAAATTAACTCGTGCCTTAATACCACGCCCATCTTTATCATTAACTATTAATTTAAGGTTTACTTCTTCGCCAGGTTTATAAATTGCCTTATCTGTTTCTGTAAAAATAGACAAACTTCTTTCATCTTGAGCATAATCAATATGGAGCCCGCCTAATTCACGATAAGCCTCACCATCAAACCAAGCTGCATTTATAAAAACATTAGGAATATCTTGCTCGGAAAAATTAAAATTAAAACGAGAATCAGTAGTGACCTGATAATTGCGCAGACCGGATTGTAGAGTAAGAAAAAGATAGCGACCCTTAGGAGGTACCGGTAAACCGTCATTATCTTTTAGCAATAATTTTACCTCCTCCTTAATCTGATACCCATTTGAATGCTCCTCTTCTTCAGCTAAATAATAATACTTAAAGCGTGGATCATTTGCCTGTAAATTATAGGCGCTAACATATAGATTCCTCTTGATTACTGCTCCTAAGTTATCCGTTGCCGACAAAGTAATCTCATAAGAATACCTTGAGTCAACTGCTAATTCAAAAGAGCCAAAACCGTTAGCGTTAGTTACAAAAGTTTGTTCCGGCAAAACGCTCTCTTTTTTGTCATAGCTATAAGTCGGATAAGATACTTTATTAATAAAATCATAGTAGCTACCAGTTTGTCTAGAAATATATTCGGTCGCTATAATTTCTGCTTTAATTGTCTGGTTAGCTACTGGAGCTCCTTCCCAATTATTTCCCCGCTTACTTAAATCAACGTTATAAAGATTAGCGCTAACTAGAACCTTATTTTCTGTAGCTATACGTTCAGCTGATGATGTGCCAAAATTAACTCTGCTTCTAAAAACCTGAACACTATCACTAGCAGTGACATCACCTATTTCTGATGATTCGGGGGCGATACTAATACTGTCATAACAATACGGACTGGTTAAACTATTCGTGTTAAGACAACTCTTAGTAGAATCGTACTCTAAATTAATCCTACCTTTCATGTCAGTCGTAGCAGTTGAATTTTCACTATCACTACTAAAATCACGCTTTAGAGAAAAGCCTGTTTTAGCCAGAGGCGTGCCATCAAAAAATTTTACCTCAACATTATAATTAATTTTTTCAGCCACAAAAACTGCATCTCTTTCTGATTTAATAATTATTTGATAAGGCGGTTTCTGATAATTCTCAACCGTAATATAACGAGCGCCATATAAATCTTCACCATTTAAAGTTGCTTGAAACAAATGATAGCCCGGGCCAACCCCTGTCAAATCAAGTTCTCCTAAGAAAAAGCCCTGGCTATCAGTCCTAACTTCTGTCTGCGCTAGGACCATTGGCTCTAATCGGTAATCAAATGTTCTGTGATCAATGATACTAATAACTAAAGTTTGATTAGCAGTGCTAGTTGCTTGAGCTCTTGGCTTAGCAAAGCCCCAAAAATTTATTTTATCATCTGGGCGATATAAAGAGCGATCAGTATATAAATAGCTCCAATAATTATCTCTTGGATTCTTGTAATCACGATTATAGTGACTATCTGAAGTCATAATTAACTGTTTACCGTTTGCTTCAATAGCGAAAAGATTAATATTTTCCCAATCAAACTCATAAGGAATTTTAGCAACGCCTGATTGATCGGTTTGTACTGACTGCTTAGTCTCAAGATTAGTAATTTTAGCCATGACCGCCTCTTTCGTCTTTAAGTCATTAACCCAAAACAAAGCTTCGTTACGAGTAACCGCTAAGTAAGCGGTTAAATCGGAAATTTGCAAAAACAACTGGTCACGACTTTCTCCTAAAGAAACCTCAACGAAATAATAACCGGCCGGCAAAGAATTTGGTAAAACTAAATAACTACCGCCATCATTTTTTACAACTGGCAAGTCGTAACTAGATACTAAAGACAAGTTTGATTTATTAACCTGAAATTTCTCACTAGCAGCCGAGGCCCAATAAGGAATGTCATTGTATTTAGAAAAATCGCTAGCAAAATTATCGCGACTATTATAATTATATATTTTTATGTTTGGATTCTCGCCATAATCATTAGCCACAAAAACCTGAAAAGTTGGATTCTGAATAGTAGAGAATTCTCGACGCTCTGCTAACAATCTAATTGCTGCCTCAGCCTGATCATCGGCTTGCGTTTCAAACCTAATAGTCTTAGCTTCTGCTAATTTTTCCCCGGTCTCACCACGGCTGACGTTATCGGACAAATTAATTGTATAAATAGTGCCAGTGGCTAAAGACTGAGTTGGTACAAAGACCATAGTGCGGCCATGTTTCTCAAAACGCCCTGCGACTTGTGGCGAAATACTAAAAGCTTGTTCAAAACCTTTAATATCCTCAGTACTAAAATCAAATTCTATCCCAGTATTAACCGGGACGTTATTACTTTTGTCAGCCGGGATAGAGGAAACAACCTTAAAAGCATCTTTTACTTGGAAAGCCCAAGAATTATTATTCAAAACTGTTAAACCATTATCGTCGATATATTCGGAAGAAATTTCTAATTTATAAACTTTCTTGTCCGCCAAATTCACGACGGGTGTTAAAATAAATTCATAATCGTTAACTTTTTTTAAATCAAATTCGGTTGCCGGTAAAAGTTTAATACTAGAACGCAAGCTATCAATTTCAGAAATAGCCGTTTTACTCTTAATTATAAAATTTGTATCAGCCTCAATACCAGAATTGCTACTCTCGCTTGCTTCAACGCTAAAGTTATCACTAGCAAAAGCGGCATCAATTCTAAAAGGCTCAAAACCTGGACTTTGTGGCCAAAAACGAACTGCTGTTATTGTAATAATAACCACTAAAGCTAATGCTAAAGTAGGGCGTAAAATTTTTGGCTGGAAACTAAAATTAAAGCGGGAGGGCTTCTTAGCTTCTTTTTGTTGATTGTTCATAGAAAAAATTTTTTTATGGCGCTCAGCTCTAATTTCCGCCTTAAGGCTGGCTTGAAAATCAGAATTAGGCGCACTTGTTTTATAGCGGGAGCGACTTATAGTCTCTCCTGCTTCTAATAACGCCGTTATTTCCGGATCATTACAGTCCTCAGGCCTTAAGCCAGATGACCAAGCTTTTTCCAAGTTGTCCGCTTTATATTTATTCATATTTTTGATATATAGCTTTAAATTTTTGCAAGGCGCGATATGCCATAACGCCGACATTATTAGCATTAGTTTTCAAAATATCAGCAATCTCAGAGGATTCTAGTTCGGCATAAAATTTCAAAGTAAGAATCTCTCTGTCTTTATCTGCTAGACTCATCAGAGCCCGCTCAACTAAAGATCTTTCTTCCTGACGCAAAAAATCAATTTGCGGATTTTGTCTATCATCTCCTGGTTCATTAATATTTTCTAAAGCGACGGTCGGACGACGTCCGGCGTAGCGATAGTGATCAATTAATTGATTACTAGCGATACGATAAAGCCAAGCCGAAAAAGACGCTTCTCTTTGAGGATAGAAAGAGTTTAAATTAGTAAACGCTTTCATAAAAACAGCCGAGACGATATCCTCAGCTACTTCTTTTCCGCCAACTCGCTTAAATATAAAGCCGTAAATTCTCGGAAAATAAAAATCATATAAAATAGAAAAGGCATTATCATCAGTCTTGGCACGTTCTACTAAAATATTTTCGTTATCTAATCCCGCTAAGCGAACTGCTTCCATATTAACGTTTAATAATGAGATAAATTACACTGTTTTAATTTTATCAAGAATTAACCTTTGTAGCAATTGCAGCCGTCTCTTGATATTTCATCTTTCCGTGATATAATATAAGTAATAAGAGTATTATTATTCATAATACTCTTAAAAACAGGCGTCGCCCATTATGGGCCATGGCCTGTTTTTGTTTTATAAAACGAATCCCTACTGAGCCTTAAAAGAAGAAATTATTTCAATTTTCTAAAAGAACTATTTTCTTGTAAAGATTTCATTTGCGAGATGGCAATTTCATTAAGTTTTACGAGCCTTGATGCCTGATTAAGTCCCATTTTTATAAACTCAGAATTTAAAGTCTCTAAATTTGCTAAACATACTAATTGGTAAATATCAGCATAATCCCTTAAGTTCCCTTCTCTTTCCTTATTTATATTTCTCCACTCTTCGGCCGTTAAGCCAAAAAGAGCTTTATTTAAAATATCAGCTTCATTGGCATAAACAACATTAGCCTTAATCTTTGATAGTTTATTCGGAATAATAATATGGTTTTTTATAGATTCAGTATGTATTTTATAATTAATTTTAGTTAAAACTCGCTTAGCATCCCAACCTAAAGATAATTTTTGATTTTCTTCAGTTTTAAGCCTTTGGAACTCTTTAATTAGATATAGCTTAAACTCCGCTGAAATCCAAGCTGCGAATTCAAAGGCAATATCTTTATGAGCAAAAGTCCCGCCACCATGACGACCGGATTTTGAGATAATGCCAATAGCTTTAGTTTTTTCAACCCATCCTTGAGGAGATAGAGTAAAGCTATTTGATCCCGCCTCTTTTTTAAAGGAGTCGAATTCGACCCCTTTAAACTCTGGGTTATTTATAAATTCCCAAATACCTAAAAATTCAATAGTTGCATAATTTCTCATCCAATTTTTAACAACATCTTTAGGCTCGTGAAAATTTTTATATCTAGCAATATCAGTTAGAGAAATATAATCATCTTCCAGGTATTTATAAGTATAAATTTCCATGCCCTTAGTTTTTATTTTCTTCATAAATTTATTTTTTTTTATAATAAAAGATCCTAGCTAAAACTTTAATTTAATCATTTTAGCAAATAGCATATGAAAAAATTTTAAATAAAAAATAAAGGAAAAATAAATAGAGAAAATAAAAAAGCCCTGTCCTCTGACAGAGCTCTAGGCGGAACCGGGTAAAAATTGTAGCTTTTAAGCTTTACTTAAATTCCTAGTCGTCTCATTTTTCGCGATTTTTTTGGTTTATAATGAGGCCGTATTGGGCCTCTTTTTTTAATAACTCATCTTAACATGATATTAGTATAGCACATTAAATATATTCTGTCAATAGTAGTTTTCCACAGGGCTTAGTTTTTAGCTAAAGATAAGGAAAATTTTAACTCCCTTTCATAAAAATAAAACATAAGATAAGGAAGTTTTTCATATCTTATACCCCTTTTTTTACATATTGTCGGTATTTTTTCAATAAAAAAATCTAATATTCTTTTGCAAATTACTCCACTAAAATTCCTGTCAAAATAATAATATTTCAACATTATATTCAAGCTACTATTGTCCAAAACGAATCTTGTCATAATTTAAGAATAAATAATATCGTCGATTGGAGACTTCTGTTTAATATTAAGAAAATATCTTAATTCCGGTTCATTAATAGAGCCCTCAAAATAATTAGACACTACTAAATCTTTAAAAATATTAGAAACAATCGGTTTCGGGCTAGCAAAAACAGTTATTCCCAAATCTTTATTTTTATCTTTTTTTATTTTTTCCCTTATTTCATTTGCTCTAATATTTTCATTAATTTCCCCCATTATTATTTCATAGTTATCCCGACTAATTTTATTAGAAAATAATAAGTTAGTATAAATTGCTTTAAAACTTAATTTTGTTTTGTTATAAATACCTAATATTTCCGTCTTGTAATAATTATTATTTTTATTTGCAACTTTTAACTCATTTACCAGCCCCTTTTCATCTCCAAGTAAAAAATAATAAGCAAAAGAATGACACCAATTCTCAACTTTATTATCTCCGGCAAAAAGTTTGTTGTCGTCATCATCGTCAACCTCTTCAATTTTTAATAAATAATGAGCAAATTCATGAATTAATGTAAAAATCTCTCTTCTTAAATATTTTTGCTGTCTTTTAACAACTATAATATTTGGTGATATAAAAAAACCATCAAAAGAGACTTTCTCTTTTTTTGTTACTGTTTCCAAATGTTCAAAAACGAAAATATTTAACTCCTCTAATACTCTAATTAAATTAACTAAATATGTTCTATCGTCTTTATTGTTTTTAATAATTCCTTTGGCAAGAAAATTTCTTTGAATATTATTAAACTCATTAAACATTTTTTCGGCTACAATAATAGGATTGTCCTTAATTGAATACTTTTCCTTAATTTTATCTTTTAAGTCAAATCCTACAGACTTACTTAAAGCTTCAATTTGAAACTTTAAATCTTCATATTTAGTAATAACCTTTTTTGAATAAAAATTAAAATCCGCATTAAATTTTTCCTTTCTAAAAAATATGCTTCGCTTTTTTTTATCAGGAGCCTCACCCTTACCAACAACCCAAGTTAAACCACAATTAAAAATCTTATCTATTCTCTTTAAATAATTAATAGAAATTCCTCTTTTTTTATCTAAAATATCGCTCAAAATTTCTTTAGTTATTAGGCTCCGTTTCAAATCTTTATTTAACAATTCCAAAAAACTATCTATAGATAATTTATATAAATCTAATAAATAAGATAATCTTTCAGGATTAATAAAAAAAATGTTTAGCTCCTTTTTTTTCATCTTAATAATTTTACAATTACTCTTAACTTAATAATATTATATCATTTTCAACAACAGTTTCCAATTGAATCTCCTAGCTTGATTATTATAACAAATTGAAGCTGAAGAAAAATTAAATTAAAACTCAAGAAAAGATAAGACCTAAAGCCACCTCGCAACTCCGCCGTGACCCGAGCAGGTTCCGCGACGATTTTGGCTAAAGCTATAAGTTCCGTCTTTACAAACAGCGCTCGCCCCCGCCGGCACACTTGGCGCAAAAGCCGGGGAATGGACAGTGTTTCCGTCAACATTAGTATAATAATTATCATTAGATAAAGGGACTGAGACTTCGGTTTCAATATTTGTCTCATTTTCCTCAACAAC
>Ga0100381_1000608_pt1 | contig 35807 bp, 29 predicted proteins | sample CryGeymeta201505_FD_80416 | JGI IMG/M metagenome (GOLD analysis project Ga0100381, IMG submission 80416) | Groundwater microbial communities from Crystal Geyser aquifers in Utah, USA - Crystal Geyser metaG 2015-05 | ecosystem: Environmental > Aquatic > Deep subsurface > Groundwater | place: USA...
ATGCCCGAAAACCTGAATGCCCTGGAAGAACTATTATTTTATTACAACCTTCAGGTGAAAATGATTCAAGACCATAAACCCGGGTTTATCTACGATTTAAAAAAATATTACCCCCGCTTTTTTGAACATTTTAACAAAATAAAACGTACCCGTTTCATCGATCATGTGCGCAATAACCTCGTGAAGGGGAAAAATGAAGGGCTCTTCAGATCTGACTTAGATGAAGAAATAATTACCCGCCTTACCTTGATGCGCATGGAGTGCATCATGACAACGGATATTTTCGATAATTCCTCCTTTTCAAAAGCCAAATTATTTAACGAAATTTTCCGTTTTCACCTCTATGGAATCGTCAATGAAACAGGAAGGAAATTTCTGGAAGAAAATCTTGATAAATTAACATTATAACCAACATCATCACAACAATATTAAAATCAGTATGAAAACGATAATTAAAATCACCTTCTTAGCTTTAGTAACTAGTTTTATGTTCGCCTGTGGTTCCAGCCAAAAGGAAAACCCTGTGGTTCAAATGGAGACCTATAAAAAACAGGTAAGCGAATTGAATAAAAAGATTGAAGATATTGAAAAAGACATCAATACCACCAGCCACGAAACCTATACCGGTATTAAAGTTCCTGTTTTAACTCAGGTGCTTCATCCGGAACTGTTTTCGCATTATTTTGAAGCTGCCGGAGAACTGGAAACCATTGATGAAGCATTTATCAGTCCGGAAGTAAACGGACAAGTGGTTCATATTTCGGTCAAGGAGGGTCAGATGGTGAAAAAGGGCCAAACCCTGGCCAGGCTCAACACGGTTGTGATCGAAAAAAATATACAGGAGTTGGATTCTCAGCTTAGTCTGGCAGAAACAATCTACAAAAAACAGTCGGCCTTATGGGAAAAAAATATAGGATCGGAACGACAATTCCTTGAAGCCAAAAACAACTACGAAAATCTGCAAATCAAGCTGGCAACTCTAAAGGCTCAATACAATATGTCGATCATCGTTTCGCCAATTAATGGCATTGTTGAAACCATCGTTTTAAAAGAAGGCGAAATGGCTTCCCCCGGAATGCAATTTATGCGGATAGTTAATATTGATGAACTTTTTCTTACAGCCCAACTATCAGAGACCTATCTTCCCGTGGTTAAAAAAGGAGAGGAAGTCACCATTACTTTCCCCACTTATCCCGGAATAAAAATGAGCAAACCAATCCATCGTACCGGTAACGTCATCAACAAAGAAAACCGGACTTTTGAGGTTCAGGTAAAACTCGATAATCCTACAGGTGTGCTCAAACCCAATATGCTGGCCAATATGGAGATTAACGACTATAACAATGAACAGGCCCTGGTAGTACCCTCTGTTTTGATCAGGAACGATATGAAAGGAAGTTATATTTATTTGGCTGACAAAAAAGATGTAGAAACGGTAGCGCGAAAGCAATATGTTACCATTGGCAAGTCGTTTAAGGACAAAACTGAAGTGGTAGCCGGACTGACGGAAGGCGACATTTATATTACAGATGGATATAGCAATGTTTCGGACGGGGCAGTAGTAAAGGTGATGAATTAATCACAGCAAGCTATTCATCTTATTTTATCACACAATTTTAACAACGTATCATGAATACAATGAACAACGAAATACAAGAACCCAAAGAGAAGCAACTCGAACGTAACTTCTGGCTTTCAACCTGGGCTCTGAACAACAAAAACACGGTTTATCTGATCACGGTATTGACCATTATTTTCGGGTTTTATTCATACGTGTCGATGCCCAAGGAGTTATTTCCCGATATCAATATCCCGACCATTATGGTGTCAACCATTTATCCCGGAAATCCACCGGTGGATATCGAGAACCTGATTACCCGACCCTTGGAAAAAGAAATAGAGTCGATAAAAGGAATCAAGAAATTAACAACCATTTCGAGCCAGGATGCCTCAAGCGTGTTTGTGGAATTTCAAACTGATGTGGATATAAAAACCGCTCTACAGGATGTAAAAGACGCGGTGGACAAGACCAAGAGCGATTTGCCCGATGACTTGTTGGACGATCCCCTGGTTACAGATATTGATTTCTCCGAATTCCCGGTGATCAACATCAACCTGTCGGGAGACTACAGCGTGAGTGAGTTGAAAGATTTTGCCGAAGATCTGAAAGATGAAACAGAGACCATTTCAGAAGTATCAAAAGTGGTAATCACAGGCATCACCGAACGCGAGGTTAAAATCAACCTCGACCCGTTTAAAATGGCTTCCTTACAGGTTAGCTATGCTGACGTGGAAACCGCCATTTCCAGCGAGAATGTAAGCATGTCGGGTGGTGATGTGGGTTTGGGCAAGATTGACCGATCGATCCGTATTTTGGGAGAGTTTACCAATCCCAATCAAATGCTGGGCGTTATTGTTAAAAGCGAAGAAGGCCATATCGTGTATTTACGTGATATTGCCCAGGTGAGTTACGGGTTTAAAGACCGCGACAGTTACGCCTATCTGGGCGGAAAACCAGTGGTTTCGCTTCAGGTGGTGAAAAAGGGCGGCCAAAACCTGCTTTCAACGGTCGACCAGGTAATGGATGTGCTCCACACGGGCCAAAAAAACGGGATGATTCCAGAAAACTTGTCGGTTACCATCACCAGCGACCAAAGTGAAATGGTAAAAATGCAAGTTAGCAACCTGGAAAACAGCATCATCCTTGGTGTAATCTTCGTAGTTTTTATACTTTTTCTCTTCCTGGGAACAAGGAACTCCCTTTTTGTTGGATTTGCCATTCCAATGTCCATGTTCCTGTCCTTTATGATCATGGGGCTGATTGATTACCGCATCAACATGATTGTCTTGTTTTCACTAATTTTGGCCTTGGGCATGTTGGTGGATAACGCCATCGTGGTAACCGAAAATATTTACCGGTATGTACACATGGGGTATCCGGTAAAAGAAGCGGCCCGACAGGCCACGGGAGAGGTGGCCATGCCGATTATTTCATCTACGGCCACTACCCTGGCGGCCTTTTTTCCATTGCTTTTCTGGAAGAGTATCATGGGAGAGTTCATGTCGTATATGCCTTTAACGCTCATCTTTGTGCTAGCTGCCTCACTCATGGTGGCATTGGTAATTATCCCGGTGTTGTTTACCGATTTTTATAAAAAAGGAGCCAATATTCAACTTCCCAATGTGAAACGCGGCATCATCCTGATTGGTGTTCTCATTGCGTTGTCCCTGTTATTTTTTGCTGTCAAGGTGAACTGGGTTGGTACCTTGCTGCTTATTTTCGCTTTTATCGGTGTTCTCAACCTGCTGTTTTTGTCACGGCTTGCCTTGTGGTTTCAAAACGTGTTTTTGGTATGGTTCGAAGGGTATTATGTGAGATTTGTCAGGTTCGCTATTTCAACCTGGCACCCGCTGGCCCTGGTGATTGGCGTCTTTTTGTTGATGATTGTTACAATGATGTATTATTTTGGATCAAATCCAAAAGTGGATTTTTTCCCATCTACCGATCCCAAGTTAATTAATATTGTAGCTGAATTGCCCATTAGTACCAATGTTGATATTACCGATTCGGTGATGCAGGTTATAGAAGACAAGGTAAACAATGTGTTAAGGCCTAACATGGAAATCGTTGAATCGGTGTTGACTTTGGCAGGGAAGGGTGCCGTGAGCGAGGATGATGGTTTTAGCGGACGTGGGGGCATGCCCAACCGGGGATTGGTCACGATTAATTTTGTTGATTTCAAAGAACGCGGGGGGAAGAGCACTTCCAAGATAGAGAAACAACTTTCTGATGCGTTGGTTGGCATGTATCCCGGCATCACCATCTCGGTCGAAAAACAGCGCAACGGGCCTCCTACCGGAAAACCAATTAACCTGGAAATAAGTGGTGTCGATTTTCAAAAACTGTTGTTCCTTACCGATACCATCCGTGCCGTGTTTAACGAAGCCAACATACCAGGTATTGAGGCTTTGCACATTGACCTGGATGTGGGAAAACCTGAAATCCTGGTGAACATCGACCGTGAAAAAGCCCGCCGGTTTGGCTTGTCGACCGGACAAATTGCAGATGCCTTGCGCACCTCCCTTTTCGGAAAAGAAATTTCGGATTTCAAAGATGGGGAAGATGAATATAAAATCGTGATACGTCTCGACAAGAAATACCGCGACAACCTGCCCGATTTAATTAACCAACGGATTACTTTTAGAAACCAATCTTCAGGTAAAATTGTTCAGGTTCCCATCTCGGCTGTTGCCGAATTTGAATACAGTTCAACCTATGGAGCTATTTCGAGGAAAGACCGCAACCGCATGATTACCATCTATTCCAATGTAATTGAGGGATATAATGCCAACGAGATCAACCAGGAATTGAAAAAGATCATGGCCGGTTTTGAGATGCCTGCCGGGTACAAGTATGTGTTTACCGGAGAACAGGAAGAACAAGCCGAGTCGATGTCGTTTCTCTCCATGGCCATGCTGATCGCCCTGGCATTGATCACCCTCATCCTCGTTACACAGTTTAACTCGCTTGTGAAGCCGGCCATTATTATGTTCACCGTGTTGTTGAGCACCATTGGTGTATTTGGGGGATTGGCTACTTTTAAAATGGATTTTGTAGTCATTATGACCGGCGTTGGCATTGTTTCGCTGGCCGGAGTGGTGGTTAACAATGGCATTGTATTGATCGATTACATCGGGCTGGTTAAACTGCGAAGAAAAGAGAAACTGGGTATTGCCCCGGAAGACGACTTGCCCATGGATGAAGCCATGAACTGCATTATCGAAGCCGGAAGAACCCGCCTGCGCCCGGTGTTACTTACCGCCATCACTACCGTTTTGGGGTTAATGCCCCTGGCCGTAGGATTGAACATCGACTTTATCTCATTCTTCAACACCTTTAATCCCGACATCTATTTCGGAGGCGATAACGCTGTGTTCTGGGCGCCCATGAGCTGGACGGTGATCTTTGGTCTGACCTTTGCTACCTTTCTTACACTGGTCATTGTACCTTCGATGTATCAATTGTTGTACTCTGCTAAAGTACATTGGTTTACAAGGAAAAAGTAAATTTGAAATAAACTAACAAGAGCAGCAGGGTGAAAATTCTGCTGCTTTTTTTTGCATTTTGCAGGTGATGTACATCTCGATCACCAAAAAAAACGATATTTGCTTGAGACTAATTCAAACAGCAATAATTTGAGAGATGAAAAAGTTAGCCTTTTTGTTGATATTACTCATTACCATAACGGTATATGGTCAGGCGGGAGATGAAATGCCTACCTATAAAGGTGGTATACAGTCGCTTATTGATTTTATATCAAAACACATTAAATATCCTGAACATGCCAGGGATCTTAAAATTCAGGGTCGTGTTGTGGTTAATTTTATAGTAGAAACAGATGGCACGGTTACAAATATCACTCTTGTTGAGGGAATTGGTGGAGGATGTGATGCAGAAGCCATGCGGGTTATCGGTCTCACCAGCGGCAACTGGTTTCCGGGTAGGCAGGATGGTGAACTCATCAGGGTTTCATATAATGCCCCCGTCAAATTTACACTAGATGAGGAACCGATGAATTCTGCCGAGGAGTTCAACAAAGGAGTTGATTTTATGAGGGCGGAAAATTATGAAGAGGCAATTAGGGCATTCAATTTAGCCTTGCAGCAAGATGAATACTGTAATAAATGCATATATTCCAGGGGATTAAGTAAATTTTTAATGGGCGATTTTAAAAATGCCATCCTTGATTGGGAACTGGCTTTAAAGCACGATTACGCTAAAAAAGACATTTCTCCCAAACTGACTGAAGCCTATATGAAAGTAGGAAACGACTTTTTAGCGGAAAACAAATATTCCAGAGCCATTGTCATGTATTCAAAGGCGTTGAGTTATACTCCAAACGAAACCAATGTGCTCAACAACAGGGCCAACGCCTATTTTTATCTGGGAGAAAAAGAAAAAGCCTGCGATGACTGGAATCAAATTAAAAAACTTGGTTCCACCGAAGTGGATGAGCTCCTGAAAGCATATTGCGAATAGCTACTGGGTGAATACCTGATTCCACCTTCTTTTTTCAGGTTGACGATTTTAATCTAAATTTGACATCTTCAAATGATTGGAAAATTCAAATGAACCAAAAAGTAATCATCCTGTTGTTGCTGGTTTCTGCTGGTTTGCTGTCGGCTTGTTCTAAAACCGGGGATAATGATTTGCCAACTGATATCCCTGTTGCTGACTTTGAAAAAACCTGGTCGGTGGTGGATGAGTGGTATCCCTATCTGGAATACAAAAAGATCGATTGGGATCAGGTTCACGATGTCTATTATCCGCTAATTACCTCCTCCCATGTGGATGAATATCTACAGGTGATCAATCAGATGTTACTGGAGCTAAAAGACGGTCACGTGGGTATATACCTCACCAACGGTACGGTATGGGGCTATCGCACTCCCCGTCAGATAAAGGATGAAAACAGTTTCGATTTTTCGGTAACCGAAAAATACCTTACCGAAGCAATCCATTCATTGGAAAACGGTAAACTTCAATATGGATTTATCTCAAAGATTGGTTATATCCGGATTTCCACTTTTTCGGGGTATGGAGGCCTGGCCGACATGGATGTGATATTTCATGAGTTGCGCAATACCTCCGGCCTGATTATCGACGTACGACACAATGGAGGAGGCAACAGTGAAAATGCAGGTTTTGTGGTTTCAAGGTGCATTCAGGAACCGATGCCAACACCCGGATGGACAGAAAAAGGCCTTTTTAAAACCGGACCCACGTTACAACCCAACCTGACCGACAATTATTCAAATTCCATCGTGGTTTTGGTAAATGGCAAATCGTTTAGTACCACGGAACATTTCACTATGTGGATGCAGCAAACCGAAAAAGGCACCATTGTTGGAGATACCACAGGAGGCGGTTCCGGAAATCCAATGATGTTTCTATTGCCCAGTGGCAACCAGATCAGGGTCAGTACCCGTTTTTTTTACAGATACGATGGCGAACCCATCGAATGCAATGGCATTGTACCCGATATCGTTGTGGGGCAAACTGCTTCTGATATACAGGCCGGAACCGACAAGCAGATGGAAGCTGCACTGGAGTTCCTGCAAAAATGAAATGGATTTCCAAACAAGTAAATTCTGAAAAATGCCGATAAGCCGTCTGGCTTATTTGAGATTTGTGGTTGCAGCCTCTGGATTTTTGTACCCAATTAGTCTATCTTTGACCCTTCAACCTACTGAACCGGAAACGACTAAAATTGACCATGTATGCGAAAGAACCTTTTTTTCTACTATTTTGTCCTTTCAGAGTCTTCTCTCTTATCAGAATTCCCTACCTTAATCTATACACCACTAAAACTTAAACCCCATGAAAACTTCAATGACACGTTTTGCCCTTTTCCTTCTGACTGCTGTTATGATGACTGCTTGTAACAATATGGACACAACCAATCTTCCTGTAAAGGTAAAAGCCGAAAAGGAACTTGAGGCAGCAAATAACCAGTTTTATGCAGCGCTCAATGCCCTGTTTACAGGTGATCTGGAACCGATGAATGCAATTTGGTCGCATGGCGACGACATTTCCGATATGGGCCCCTTTGGCGGCCGGCTTGAAGGATGGAAGTCGGTGAGTGAAGAGTTTCAGAAAGAAGCCGGAATGAAGCTGGGTGGAAGAGTGGAGTGTAAAGATTTGCTCGTTTATGCCGGAACCAACGTGGGTTATACTGTCTGCGCTGAAGAAGGCGAAAATATGACCGCCGATGGTAAAGCCGTGAAGGTAAAATTCAGGGCGACCAATATTTTCCGTATTGAAAAAGGTCAGTGGAAGATGATTCATCACCACACCGACCTTTCGGTTCCTTTAATTGAAAACACCGACAATTCAGTTGAATAATGGTAACAAGATGTAAGTAAATGGTTTTAAATGGTTTGTATTTCAAATCGTTCAAAAACCAGTTGTGCTATGGATGTTGGTTTTACCCGCTTACGAAAATCCCTTTAATAATGTCCTGGGCCATGCGTGGATTTTCCTTTAAACGACGGGTGCTATAGGCAAACCATTTTTCGCCGAAAGGCACATACACGCGCATGCGGTAACCCTTTTCGATAATGGATTGTCGCAGCGATGGGGTTACTCCATACAACATCTGGAACTCACATTTTTCCTTTGGAATCTTGTATTTTTCAATTAACAAGTAGGCACCTTCTACTAGTTTTGAATCATGGGTGGCGATGCCGGGATAAATGCCTTTTTGGAACATATATTCCAGGTTTTCGAGATAATGCTGGTTGATTTGCTCGTATTTTTTGTAGGCAATTTTCTCAGGCTCCACATAAATTCCTTTGCACAAACGGTAGTTTACAGGCACCTCTTTGGTATTCAGATCCAACATGTTTTCGATGTCCTGGTGCGTACGTTTAAGATAGGCTTGAAGCACCAATCCTACGTTTTGTGGAAACTCGGCTTTAAGCCTCCTGAAGAGTTTGATTTCCATATCCACACACTGGGAGTCCTCCATGTCGATTCGTACGAAGTTGTTGAATGAAGCGGCTTTCTTAACAATTTCACGGATGTTCTTATAACAGGCTTCCTCATCAATAAGCAAACCAAACATGGTAGGTTTCAGCGAGTAGTTCCCATTGATGTCCTGCTTTTGTACATTTTCGATGATCCCAAGGTATTCATCTTTATTTTGTTTGGCTTCATCCAATCTGGTAATAAACTCACCCAACAGATCAATGGTCACCATGGCTCCCTGGCTGTTTAATTCTTTTGATATCCGGATGGCGTTGTCGATGGTTTTGCCTGCAATATATTTTTTCGAAAAAACCCATACCAGACCTTTGGGCATAAACGGCAGTATGGCAGCGATGATTCGATTAAAAAACATCATAATGTTTCAGATTAAAGTTTGTGGCAAAATTAGCCTTTAATACGGTAGTAAAATCAATTGGTTATCAATTTATAGCCTATCAAAACAAAATTGCAATCAATTGTATAACAGCAAACTATCCTCCAAATATAAAAGATGGCTTCTGTTTTTTCTTGATATCGAAGCAAATGCTGTTAATTATTTCACATTTACTCTGCCTATCCTTTACCCCATCAGGTAAATTTTAAAATTGTTTGTATATCAAAAGAATAATGATTATTTTTGCCGCCCGATTTTAGATGGCATGAAGAGGATGTTGGATTATATTATTCCTGTACAAGGGCTAAGTCTTGGGAAGCACCAGTATGTTTTTGAAATCGGGGAATCGTTCTTAAAGCATTATGAACTATTAGAAGTTGAGCACGGGCATGTAACCGTTGATGTGACAATGAACAGGGAATCGAGTTTGATTGATTTTTCTTTCAAACTGAACGGTGAACTCGAACTGCCATGCGACAGGTGTCTCGACTTGTTTAATTGCCCGGTGAGTGGTGAATTCAGGCTCATTTTGAAATACGGCGAAGCCTTTGATGAAATATCCGATGAAGTAGTCGTGATTCCCGCACAGGAAAGCCGCATCGATCTGAGTCAGTACTTTTACGAATACCTCAATTTGATGATTCCATTGCAAAAAATGCATCCGGATGATGACCAGGGCAACAGTACCTGCAACAAAGAAATGATCGTAAGACTTAACACCCTCCTAAGACGCGAGGAAGATCCAAGGTGGGATTCGTTAAAAGACATAGAATTTGAATAGCATACATATAAAATAATCATAAAGGAATCATAAAATGGCACATCCTAAACACAAAATTTCGAAAACCAGAAGAGACAAAAGAAGAACTCATTATAAAGCAGAGGCTCCTCAACTGGCTACCTGTCCTACTACGGGTACTGTGCATATTTACCATCGCGCTTATTTTGTTGATGGCGATTTGTACTACAAAGGAAAAATGATAGTTGAACACGCTAAGGCATAACAGTATTTGGCTCTTTAATTGGTGCAGCGGTACTTCCGGTTTACGAAAGAAGACTGACTAAAAGGGATCTCCTGATAACTACCTGTTACCAGGAGTTTTTTTATAGTAGTGTAGGTTTAGTCATGTGTTAATTAATTAACACAAAATTTGTTTCTGTCAAAAAATACTACCTTTGCGGTCGCAAAATTTGAAAAAAATATTATTATGGGGAAAATTACAGCGGCAATTACAGGAATACAAGGTTGGGTTCCGGAAGATGTGTTAACGAATAAAGATTTTGAGAAAATGGTCGATACCACCGAAGAGTGGATCATGACCCGTACAGGTATCAAAGAACGTCACATCCAGAAAGGTAAAGGAAAAGCAACCTCGGATATGGCGGTTGAAGCTGTTATAGGGTTGCTGAAAAAAACCAATACAAAACCTGAAGAAGTTGAGTTGCTTATTTGTGCAACAGTTACCCCGGACATGATACATCCGGCAACGGCCAATATTATCAGTGATAAAGCAGGAATTAAAAATGCCTTTAGTTTTGATATGAATGCCGCTTGTTCGGGATTTTTGTTTGCACTGGTAACGGCTTCAAAATTTATTGAAGCAGGTGGATACAAAAAAATTATCGTGGTCGGAGCCGATAAAATGTCATCGATAACCGATTATACTGACAGGACAACTTGTGTTTTATTTGGTGATGCGGCAGGTGCAGTTATGCTGGAGCCAAGTACAGAAGGATATGGAATACTGGACTCTTCAACTCATGCTGATGGATCGGGCCGCATTTATCTCCATCAAAAGGCAGGAGGCTCACTTAAACCTGCCAGCCATGAAACTGTGGATGCACACGAGCATTTTATCTATCAGGAAGGCCAGGCCGTATTTAAATTCGCGGTAACCCGCATGGCAGATGTAGCCGCTGAAATTATGGAACGAAACCAACTTGCCTCGGACGACATCGCTTACCTGGTCCCGCATCAGGCCAACATGCGCATTATCGATGCCACTGCCAGAAGGATGGGCATCAACAAAGACAAGGTCATGATTAATATCGAAAGATATGGAAATACCACCAACGCTACCATTCCCATGTGTTTATACGAATGGGAGAATAAACTGAAAAAAGGTGACAACCTGATTTTGGCTGCCTTTGGAGGAGGCTTTACCTGGGGCTCTATTTACCTTAAATGGGCCTATGAGGCCAAATAAGGCCAATGTTAAATCAATTCTAAAAAGTCGTGTCAATACACGACTTTTTTTTTGCTCAACTTGTTATCTTTGAAACAAAAATTTCCACATGAAGTACGGAATCAGCTTTTGGCTCATTGCCATTGTCCTCGTCACTTTCGGTCAGCAAACCGACTGGACAACCTATTTTGAAAAACATCAATACAACGGTACACCCAGGTATGATGAGACCATGGAATTTTGTCGCCGGTTAGCCCAAAATTCACCCTTCATATCTTTGGATACCGTGGGCATTTCGCCGCAGGGCAGACCAATCGTGGTAGTCATCATCGACAAAAATGGACATCATACGGAGGAGAGTGTTAGGCAATCAGGAAATGCAGTATTGCTTGTGCAAAGTGCCATTCATGCCGGAGAGCCCGATGGCAAAGATGCCATGTTGCAATGGTTGCGCGACATGGTGGCTTATCAAAAGCATGTCGAATTGCTTAATCATGTGACCATCTTATGGATTCCAATTCTAAATGTTGACGGTCATGAACGCTATGGTGCTTATTCACGCATCAACCAAAACGGCCCGGAAGAAATGGGATGGCGGACCAATGCGCAAAACCTGAATCTGAACAGGGATTATATGAAAGCTGAAACTCCGGAAATTCAATTATGGCTAAAACTATTTAATCATTGGTTGCCCGACTTTTTTATCGATTGCCATACTACAGATGGTGCCGATTACCAATATCCCATTACCCACTCCATGGAAATTTACGGAAACATGGATCCGGGATTAACCGCCTGGCAAAAAGATACCTATTTACCTGTGATAGAAGCCGAAATGGAGAAATCAGGATTTCCTGTTTTTCAATATGTAAGCTTCAGGCGGTGGCACGATCCACGCAGCGGATTGTATGCTACGGTGGCACTTCCCCGTTTGTCTGAAGGTTACACGGCCCTTCAAAACCGACCGGGGCTGCTCATCGAAACGCACATGCTAAAGCCCTATCGAATCAGGGTAGAGAGTACAGAAAGATTGATATTGGTCACGCTGGAAATGCTTAATAATGAATATCAAAACTTAAAGAAACTCAACCTTCAGGCAGATGAATTCAGCGCCAGCGAAGCTTTTAGAAAACTACCCCTGGCAATAGGCTTTACTACAGATTACAGCGACAGCGTCATGGTCGATTTTAAAGGAATTGACTACGATCGAGTGACCAGCGATTTAAGTGGCGGCGATTGGTTTAGATATGGCAACACGCCAACCCTGTTTTCTTTGCCCATGTTCGATCGGGTGGTTCCAAATGAAACAGTTAAGTTACCGGAGGCATATATCATCCCGCCACAGTGGACGTTAGTAATTGAAAAGCTTCAGCTACACGGGGTTGAGTTTTACACCTTGAAAAATTCAGTTGAAACGGAAGTTAATTTGTATACCTTTTCTGATTATTCATGGCAACAGCAGCCGAGCGAAGGAAAACACCCGATGACCAAATTGAAGCTGACTGAAAACGCGAAGCTCATGAAATTTCCGGCAGGTTCTGTGGTAGTACCTGTAAATCAACGACGGGCCCGCGTTATTGCTAATATTCTCGAACCAAAAGCCTCCGATTCATATGTTTATTGGGGATATTTTGATGCCATTACCGAGCAAAAAGAATATTCCGAAAGCTATTCCATGGAGACAATAGCCTGTCAGATGCTTACCGAAGATCCCGATTTGCAGGCGACTTTCGATCTTTGGAAACAAAACAATCCTGTTTTAAGCGAGAATTCCTATGCCATTTTAAACTGGTTTTATCAGCAATCGCCCTGGTGGGACCAGCAAAAGGACTTGTATCCCATTGGGAGAATCATGAGTAAATCGCAGATTCCCAATGCAGAATAATTATTAAAAATAAAATGGTCGTCCTCTTTTTATTGTATTTTAGCGTTTAAATAAAGCCCAATTCTTATGATATCAAAACGCTTTTCCGATTTTCTGGTTGAAGGAATAAAACATAACTGGAACACAAAAGCCCTCTCCGACTACAAAGGAACCAAGCTTAGTTACCGGGATATTGCCAAGAGAATTGCCATCATCCAATTTGTTTTTGAGGCTGCCGGAATGAAAAAGGGAGACAAAGTGGCATTGGTAGGTAAAAATTCGGCACATTGGGGAGTGGTATATCTGGCGAGCGTTTTATCCGAAATGGTGATCGTCCCCATCCTTCCTGACTTCACAGTGGAAGCTGTTGAACACATCATTAACCATTCAGAATCGCGTTTGTTATTTGCTTCCGAACAGATGAGAAATGCAATCAAAGCCACCAACATCCCCGGCATTGAAGCAATATTCTCAATTGAAGATCTGGACATTGTAAGCACAGCCAACGAATCCATTACAAAAGCCTGTTCAGAAAAGGAATCCTTATTTAAAAAGAAATATCCCAATGGATTTTCGGCAGAGGCCTTTGTGATTGATCCCATCGACAATAGTAAAATCGCTGTAATAAGCTATACATCAGGAACCAGCGGCAGGTCAAAAGGAGTAATGCTGTCGCACAACAGCCTGGCAGCCAACATGCAATTTGCGCAACGCAACATGCCCTTAAAGGCCGGGGACGATATCGTATCGTTTTTGCCATTGGCACATGCTTTTGGGTGTGCCTTTGAGTTTTTATTCCCTTTCACTTTGGGTTGTCACATCACTTTTCTTACAAAAACACCCTCCCCTCAAATCATTATGCAAGCATTTAAGGTCGTCCGTCCACGGTTGATTTTGTCTGTTCCATTGGTGATTGAAAAAATCTACAAAAAGCAGATTGTCCCCTTGTTAGAAAAAAAATCCATCAGAATGATGATGAAGATTCCCGGGGTTAACCAACTGCTTTATTTCAAAATCAGAAGGAAACTGGTAAAGGTCTTTGGTGGCAATTTTACTGAACTGGTAGTTGGGGGAGCAGCTTTAAACCGCGAAACAGAGTGGTTTTTCAGAAAAATTGGTTTTCCTTTTACGGTTGGTTATGGCATGACCGAGTGTGGCCCGCTGATCAGCTACACGGGGTGGAAAACATTTAAACTTGAATCGGCAGGAAAGACCGTTGATACTATGGAAGCACGCATTGATTCAGATGATCCTCAACACATTGAAGGAGAAATTCTGGTAAAAGGTGAAAACGTGATGAATGGGTATTTTAAAAACCAAAAAGCTACCGATGAAGTACTCGAAAACGATGGATGGCTTCATACTGGCGATATGGGTCTTATTGACCAGGACGGAATGATTTTTATCAAAGGGCGTGTTAAAAACATGATTTTGGGTGCGTCCGGACAGAATATCTATCCAGAAGAAATCGAATCAGTGATTAACACCCGTCAGCTCGTGCTTGAAAGTGTAGTGGTAGAAGAGAACGGTAAAATTGTCGCGATGGTGGTTCCTGACCTGGAGGTGATGCGTGCGCGTAGGTTAAGTAAGGAGAGGTTGCCCGGGATTTTTGAATTTTACAGAAAAGAAACCAACAAGAAACTTCCTGTTTATATGCAGGTTTCAAAGTTCATCATACACGAAGATGAATTTGAGAAAACCCCAAAAAAGAGCATTAAAAGGTATATGTATGTAGATTAGCGGAGTTGGGAGTCGGAAGCTGTGGTAGATCGGCAGACAGGATTGTTCAAACGATTAAGCTACACCGATGCGGTGAAGTTTTAATTCTACACCGTATCCCGAGTAATCTCTATTTAACCTCTATCCATTGAGCTGCGGCTTTAGCCCGGCTCAACCGTTTCATCCTTGTTTCATGCAAATTTAATATGGATATCATCCTATTATTTCAAATAAATGGTACATTTGCTTTCTAACAAACCTGCAAATTGACCACTAAAGCAAAAATATTACCTGTTTTTTCGCTGCCTGCAAAAATTGCAATTCTGTTATATGTTTGCATATCAACAATTTACACCCCCCCAATTACAATTCTTTAACATTACCACCGTGTCTTGTTTTCATCTTGTTTTACCCGGCCAATGTACAAACTGACCCTTGCCATAGAAATCCGTTTCAAGAGGAGGCTGATAAAGTTTTTGCAAATCTCAAATCAAATAAAAACATTTTTTTGCTGGGGAAAAACAACTTCCTTGCCTATCGGCAGGCAGGCAGCTCAGTTAGCCATACCGGTAGTTTGCATGCCTCAGAACCGGTAATGGCCATAAGGTTACCAATCTGAATAATGCAAGAAAAAAAAGTAAAGCAGTTAAATAGTTACTGAAAAAATAAATAAACATGAAAAAATATATTGCATTAATTATTGTTGGAATTTTTGCAATGGTGGGAATAACCTCGTGCAAAAAAGATAAGCCAATTAAAACAACTTCTCCTGATTTAACTTCAGAAATAATTATTGAAGAGATCAATAATTTTAGACCGGAAGAACAGCAAATGGGAATAATATACCAAAAGTTTGTTGCTCAAAAATTGTTGTATGCTAATGAATTAAAGAATTGTATAGCAGATCAACAAATCGACTCCGCAAAGTGGAATATTGAAACCTATTTAAATTCTACTTATGGATTTCGTTCTAAGGACACTTGTTATAAAAACGATGAAATAATTGATACGATAACGTTTACAATTAAGGGATACAACAATAACATCCCAATTGTTGACGGTACCGAATTAAACACTTTTTTAAACGCTAAAGAAAGTAGCTTTGCACAGGAAATTTCAGATGGGGATAACATTGATTTTTGGTGCAACATGATCAATGTCATCGGTATTTCGGGTGGTAATGTTACAGTAACCATGAATATGGTCAGTACTATACGTTATGCTGGGGTATATCCCCCCGGCTATAATCCACAAAACTTTCCGGATTACACCTGTATGAATGCAGTTGGATGGTGCTGATGCGATGGAAAACATTGGGGTGGAGCAAACTATGAGTACGAAAAACGATATGAATATAATGATGGAAGCAGCTTTATGTCAAATGGATATATCATGGTGTATGATTACGCATTATATAAGTCTTACGACCATCCGGGTGTAAATGGTAGATTATGGAATGTTCCTTGAGCCAATGGTTTTGGTACCTGTCTTAGTACCTATCCACCTAACAAATTGAATCATTATTTGCAATCTACCAAGGATATGATTGATGATTTTAATCCACATGGTATTTCTGATCGTTTTCTTGGGAACATCTATATTGGAGGATTTGATCAATATATAGTATATCCTTTCTATACCTGTCATATGGTAACATTTTATATATTTCAAAAAGTAGCAGTGGGTTTGCCAGGTTAATAAGTTAAACCAAAAGGTATTAGCATTATGAATACCTACATTTTTTCTTCTACTTTTAACGTTTAAAACTACAGGTGAATGCTATTCATGGTGCTAATGCCTTTTAATAAAATGATAATCATGAGATTCTATTTCTTTATTTTAATTTGTATTTTGTTCACGGTCAATATTTCCGCTCAGACACAAAAGTATTTCTCCAACGATACCCTGGACCAATTGGTGGGTTACGGCACCTGTTACCAGGGAAATCACTATTTTTTTACGCACACGGGTGATTATTATCATCAGGCAAGTCATCCGTTGCTTATTGGAACAGAAGGATATTATGCTGCTTTAATCCGCTTGGATAGTTCATTAAACCTAAAAGATTCACTTGTGTTTGAAAACCGGAACGGGTACTATTTCAATCCTTTTAGAATGATCATTTTAAATGACACCTTGTTTGTTGCAGGAAGAGCAATCAGAGAAGATGGATCTGATGAGCAAATCTTTTTAAGCCGGTATTCACTCGACTTTCAATTAATCGGGTATTCCCTGTTTGGCGACACCTCTAAAAACGAAATTATTTCGGATTTTATGGTGAATAGTAAAGAAAATTTTATCTTCCCTGGAAAGTTCCTATCACATAATTGGCAAAGCCGTTATTTCCTGCTTTTTGAAGCCAGCAGGCAGGGTGAATTGCTTAGGTCAATTAAAGATACAACTTTTACCAACGTAGAAGGTCCTCAGTCTGTTCAATTGCCATTGTCAAAGGAATACCATTTTGTTGATGCGGTATATATTAGTGTTTATGATTCATCCTTTAATTTAAAAATCACTGTTTTCCAAGAGTTTTATAATTGGTTTTTATACATGCATAGAATAAAATACCATAATAATGATTCGTATTTTTCAGGTGGTATAATGTCACAGGTTGTTGGAAAAGATATAGATATTTCAAATAAAGATCAGGAACCCTATATTGAAATCACGTATTATCTGGTTGATGAAACAGCTTCACCTGTTGATTCTGGATTTATTTATTTGCCCGACACCATTGATTTTTGTGGCGGACTCGATTACTCATCCAATGGAACTCTTTGTTACGGTGGAGTCCATAATGCACTTGTTGATATGTATCATCCCGGTTTTGAAGATGTTAATAAGTGGCTTGTGGTAAAAAGCATGAACTATAACACCCAAACCGACAACTGGTTTTTCCGCTATGGTGGCGATGCCAACTACCAAATGTATGGATTGTACCTTACACCTGAAAACGAATGCATCGTTTATGCCACCCGCTACGACTGGCAGCATAACGACAGGTGGGAACGTGATATCCTTATTATGAAAATCGATAGTACGGGTACGCTGGTGGGTCAAAATACAGATATTAATAAGATGCAATTTTGTGTGGTGTATCCAAATCCCGGTACAAACAGCTTAAATCTTAAAACCATCAACCTGGAGGGAACGGTTGAGCTATTCGACATCAATGGAGGGCTGGTTGCCCACGAATCGATTGCAAGCCCAATAACCACCATCAACACCGAATTGCTTCAATCAGGTGTGTATTTATATATGATCCTCGACAAAAACCATGAAAAGCTGGATGTAGGTAAATGGGTGAAACAATAGATAGGTGAGTAAACTAAAGTATTGAATTGCGAAACAGAACTTTCGAAATCACTAGTCCGGGCAAAAGTCAAGTGCATTGAATAAAAATTTCAAAAAAAACAGACTATCCATTGAGCTGCGGCTTTAGCCCGGCCCTACCATTTACTTTAATTGGCTTCAGTCATCCACCCGGGAAACCATCCCGACATTAAACCGACAATCCTCCCGCCGTTTCCCTGAATTCATTATTTTTGCCCTAAACATTTTTTAGAATGAACGATCTGTATCCTTTCAAATTTAAACCTGTCTTTAAGGAAAAAATCTGGGGTGGCCATCAAATAAAAACCAAGCTGGGCATGGATTACGGCACGCTTGACAATTGTGGCGAAGCATGGGTGATGTCGGGTGTGGAAGGCAATCCCACTTTGGTGGAAAATGGATTTCTGGAAGGAAATGAACTCAATGAGCTGGTGGAAATCTATATGGGCGATCTGGTGGGCGAAAAAAACTTCGAACAATTTGGAAATGAATTCCCTTTGCTGATCAAATTTATCGATGCTGCCGACTGGCTTTCCATCCAGGTGCATCCCGATGATGCGTTGGCGGCGAGGCGAAATATCGGAAAAGGAAAAACCGAGATGTGGTATATCCTGGGAGCTCAACCCAATGCACAGTTAATCAGCGGATTTAATCAGCCTGTGAACCAAGAAAGCTACCTGAATCACATGGAACAAGGCACCTTAAAAGAAATCCTTAATTTTGAAAAAGTTGAAAAAGGGGATGTGTTTTTTATGCCTGCCGGTCGTGTACATGCCATCGGCCCCGGTACCTTACTGGCCGAAATTCAGCAAACTTCGGACACAACCTACCGCATTTACGACTGGAACCGAAAAGATGACCAGGGAAATTCCAGGGAATTGCATACCGAAGAAGCCCTGGAAGCCATCGACTTTAAGCACGAATCAAATTATAAAACCGAATACCATCCCCATCAGAATGCCACGACAGAAGTAGTGAATTGCCCACAGTTTACAACCAACATCGTACTTTTCGATCAAATACTGGTAAAAAACCTGGTACTCATGGATTCCTTTGTAATCTACATTGGTGTGGAAGGAAAATGCCAGCTACAATGGGAGGAGGATTCATTATTGTTGAACACAGGCGAGGCCATTCTGGTGCCTGCTGTCATGTCGGAAATCAGATTTGTACCCGAAACAACGAACGTAAAACTGCTCGAAGTTTATCTGGTTTAATCAAAAAAAAGTGCAACATTATTAAATGTGGCGTTGTCTTAGGTGGAAAAAGGAAGATAAAATCTTACACATGAAAAAAATACTTTTAATGGCCTCCATGGTCTTATTTGGTGTTGTCCTGTTTGCACAGGAAAACAATGCGGGCAATAAACTGCCTTCGGTAACCATTAAAACTCTTGACGGGAATTCATTTAATACCCGGGATATTTCAAATGATGGCAAGCCCATCATGATCAGTTTTTGGGCGCTCTGGTGTAAACCATGTAAATTGGAAATGGATGCTTACAACGAAAACTATGCCGAATGGGTTGATAAAACAGGTGTAAAAATCTATGCAGTTTCTATTGATGATGCCCGCTCCACAGCAAAAGTGTTGCCCTTTGTCAGTGGAAAAGGCTGGACCATGGAAATGCTGCTCGACCCAAACGGGGATTTTAAGCGCGCCATGAGTGTCAACATGATCCCTCACACTTTTATTCTGAACGGTAATGGAGAGGTAGTTTATCAACATACTTCTTATTACGAAGGCCTCGAAGACGAGATTTTTGAAATTATCCAAAAAGTAGCCGCCGGAGAAAATCCAAATGAATAACCACTGGTGGTTCATTAAAATTCAGCTATACATGAAAAAAACACTACTCACCATCACCGCTATTCTGGCAATTGGAATTTCACTAAATGCACAGGAATTTCTAGAAAAATCAGAAGTTCATGGCAGCTTTGAAACAGATGGAATGTTCTACCAGGCTGATAACGATCTCGGCATTACTGATTCGCTTCTCAACGGTAAAAACTTTGGTTTTAATGCTTTTGCCGATATTATTTATACGTTGGGCGATTTTTCGGCCGGGTTTCGTTATGAGGCTTATGCACCGCCCATTGCCGGTTTCGACCCGCGACTCGAAGGCCAGGGATTTCCCTACCTGTGGGCAACCTACGCTACCGAAAAATATAGCTTTACCGTAGGCAATTTCTACGAGCAGTTTGGAAATGGGCTTGTGCTTCGCACTTATCAGGAATGGACATTGGGATACGACAATTCAATCAATGGAGTGCGTATTATTGCCAAACCTGTAAAGGGAGTCATTCTGAAAGGCGTTTATGGAACACAGCGTTTTTTCTGGAACAAATGGGATAAAAACGGACGGGGCATTGTAAAAGGGATGGATGCCGAACTTAACTTTAACGATGTGTTTGCTTCCATGACCGATTCCTGGCTTAGTCTGACATTGGGTGGCAGCGCAGTGAGTAAATATCAGGTTGATAACGACCCTTCTTTAAAATTGCCCCAGAATGTAGGTGCTTTTGCAGGAAGGTTTAACGTGGGTGTAGGCAAATTTAATTTCACCTCAGAATATGCCCAAAAAATAAACGATCCATCGGCTATTAACAACTACATTTACAAAAACGGACAAGGATTTATCCTTACAGGAAGTTATTCTACGGCAGGGCTTGGCCTGTTTGCCATGTTTAAACGCTACGACAACATGAGTTATAAAAGCGATCAGTCCGTTACCGGAAATGCCCTCGATATCAATTACCTGCCCGCTCTAACCGAGGACCATATTTATATGCTGGCATCTATGTACCCTTATGCTACCCAGCCAAATGGCGAAATTGGTTTCCAGTTTCAGGTCAATTATAAAATCCCGAAAGATACCTGGGTTGGTGGAAAATATGGAACCGGCCTTTCGATCAATTTTTCACAAATCAACAACATTGACAAACAGAAAGCAAACGACACCGCCGGAATTGATCAAAGAGGAACGTTGGGTTATAAAAGTGAATTCTTTAAATTTGGAAAAGTGATTTTTAACCGCGACTTAACCATTGGAATTAATAGGAAATTCAATAAAAACCTCAAAGGCATTTTTACCTTCATCAACCAGGAATACAACCAGGATGTGGTGCTTGGACATACTGGTGAACCCAATGTATTGGCCAATATTGCTGTGGTGGACATGACCTACAAATTTACGTCGAAAAAAGCGCTGAGAGGTGAACTTCAGGGTCTTTGGACAAAGGAAGATAAACAGGACTGGGCCGCTTTGTTACTAGAATACACCGTTTCTCCGCACTGGTTCTTTTCCGTTGCCGACCAGTATAACTATGGAAACGACATCGAAGCCAACCGCCTGCACTATTACACGGGTTCATTTGGTTATACTTACCAAACCACCCGCATAGCTGTTACATATGGCCGTCAGCGCGAAGGGGTAGTTTGCGTGGGAGGTGTCTGTCGGCAGGTGCCTGCCTCCAATGGATTTTCGATCACGCTTTCAAGTAACTTTTAATGTGTAAGAAGATGAAAATAAGATATTTAATATTATTGGCATTTTTAGTTGTTTTTGTAGCAAACAGCTGCGACAAGGTGGATGCTCCCTACGTAGAAAAAGTGAACTACTGCAGTGGCGATAAAAAAGTGCTGCTCGAAGATTATACCGGTCATGAATGTGTGAATTGTCCGGGTGCTGCGTTGCTGGCGCACACCCTTCAGGAAGATTTTTGCGATCGGGTGGTGATTATGGCCGTTCATGCAGGTTTTTTTGCCCGCCCTTCAACCTATGACCCTTTGTTTGCCAATGATTTTAGAACTGAAGCCGGTAATGCATGGGATACCTTTTTTGGTAACGGGGCTCAGGGAAATCCAAATGGGTTAATAAGCCGTGTTCCGTTAAACGACAACTTCGTGGTTACCCCCGGGAACTGGGGAACGGCCATTGCCCCATTATTGCAACAACCAGCCAAAGCAAGTCTGATCCTGAAGAACACATTTGATCATACAAACAAGAAACTTACCACCAAAATAACCACCACCTTCCTGGATGCCGTTGAAGGCGACATTAATTTGTTGGTTTGCCTCACACAGGACAGCATTATAGCTCCTCAAAAGAATAACACTCCCGAGGCCGGAGAAACTCCCATCGATGAAAACTATGTGCATATGCACATGCTGCGTACCACCCTTAACGGAATATGGGGCGAATCTGTCAATGGCGGGAATTCCGTCGGTTATGGAGATAAATTCTCTCAGGAATATACCCTGGACTTTATTGACGAATGGGTTCCTAAAAACTGCCATGTGGTCGCTTTTATCTATCACGAAGATACCAAAGCAGTGATTCAGGTAGAAGAAATAGCGGTATCAGAGTAAGTTGAATATTGCCTAAATTCGTTAATATTCAATCATCTATCCATAAGGAAATGATGAAACAACAGGTTAATAATCATCATTGCAGAAATACTCATTAGGAAAAATTCGCTGATAGCTTTATTACAGCATTTTAAGCATGGCTACTTCTTTATCAGAAAGCAGTCGCCATTTACCACGGGGAATATCTTTTTTGGTCAATCCGGCAAACACAACCCGATCCAGTTTTTCAACCTGGTAGCCCAGGTGTTCAAAAATCCGGCGCACAACACGGTTTTTCCCCGAATGCAATTCAATTCCTACTTCATTCTTAGCTTCCACCTCTTCCACCCATTCAATTTTATCGGGCTGAACAACGCCGTCTTCCAACTCAACTCCCTTGAGAATCTGAAGCATATCGTTTTTTGTGAGGGCTTTGTCGAGAGTAACATGATATAGCTTTCGTACACCATGTTTGGGATGGGTGAGCCTTTTGGCCATGTCGCCATCGTTGGTAAACAATAGCAAACCGGTGGTATTTCTATCCAGGCGGCCCACGGAATAGATTCGCTCTTTGCAGGCATTTTCAACCAGGCTCATCACGGTTTTCCTATCCAAAGGATCGTCCGAAGTGGAAATAAACCCTTTGGGCTTGTTGAGTAGCACATATTTCAATTTCTCACGTTTCAACGATTCCCCTCCATAGCGTACCTTGTCGTTGGGTCCTACTTTGGTTCCCAGTTCAGTAACGACGACACCGTTGATTTCAACCACACCGCTTTCGATGAGCCTGTCGGCTTCACGGCGGCTACAGATGCCTGCATCGGCCAGGTATTTGTTTAGTCGTATAACAGATTTTAATCCTTGAACAGTTTCGGGTTCTTCATCCGTTCTTGGTTTTGTCACGAACTTTCCTTTGCTAAATGGCTTCCGGGAAGACATCCCTGTTTCAGGTCTGGAAGATTTGAAAGGTTTCTTTTTGTCAGTGTCATTATAAGATCGTCCTTTTTGCGGCCTTGAAGTCCCGAAAGTTTTTTTATAGGGCCTGTCTGAAGATGAATCTGAATCAGGTTTTGAGTCTCCGTATGTTTTTTTGTAAGGTCTTTCTGAAGAACTTCCTGATTCAGGCCTGGATGACCTGTACGGTTTTTTATAAGGTTGTTCCGAAGAGGTTCCTGATGCTGGTCGTGTTGATTTGAATGGTTTCTTGAAAGGCTTGTCTGATTGTGATCCTGTTTCAGGTCTGGACGATCTAACTGTTTTCTTGTAAGTGGGTCTTTCAGACGAAGGTTCATCTCCGGATTTTGATTTCCCATAGGATCTTTTACTTACCGGACGGTCAGATGATCTTCCTGACTCAGGTCGTGTTTTTCCGTAAGGTCTTTTATTATCCGATCCTTCCGATGACCGACCTGTATTTCTTTTTTGGTTCATGTTGAATACTTTAGCGGGTGCAAAAGTACAACAAAAGCGGACGCTAAATGATGAGGTGAGCAATCTTTTAAATCGGTTCCTGTGGCTGTATTATTCCGGGAAAAAAGCTTCTTCAATGTGGTTGATCCGGGTTTCCTTTTCGTTCATCACGATGGCCACAATGTCGAAACGCGATTCGCAATCCAGGTCTTTTTCGTCCAGATAGGCCTCGGTGGCCCGAATAAGGAAAGATTCTTTATTTCTGTCTACGGCTTCTTCCGGTGCGCCGAAATAATCAGTGCTGAGTGTTTTTACTTCTACAATCACCAAGGTATTGCCATGCCAGGCAATCAGGTCAATTTCATCCTTGTCGTAGTGCCAGTTGGCTTCTACAATCCGATAGCCCTTCTGTTCAAGGAATTCTCTTGCCAGAGCCTCCCCTTTTTTGCCCAGTTCGTTGTGCTTTGCCATCATTTCCGATTTCTAACCGTTTTGATTTACTTTATTCACCAAACAACGAATCACTTCCCCATCAATTTCCTGGTACTCATAGTTGTGGCTGTATCTCCCCATGGGCACACCAACCGGACAATATTCCATGCTGCTGACTACTGTTTTGCGGGCACTCACATGGTATTCCGTAGCACCGGTTTTCTCGATTAGCTCCAGGATGTTGTGCTCTCTGATTCCCGACCCCGGCATCACCACCAGGTACTTTCCTGCTTGTTGAACCAATTGCTTAATTAAGCCGGCTCCTTCCTCAGCTGTTGGTCGCTGCCCTGAAGTGAGTAACCTGTCCACACCCAGACCTATAAGTTGTTCCAGGGCTGTTTTGGGATCGCGGCACAGATCAAATGCCCGGTGAAAAGTTATTGACATGGGATGTGCCAGCTCAATCATTTCAGCGGTTAAACGCTGATCGATGTCTCCATTTTTCGTAAGAAAGCCAATCACCACGCCATTTACACCCACAGATTTGCAAAAGAAAATGTCCTGTCGAATAATCTCCAATTCATGGTCGGAATAGAGAAAGTCACCATCACGTGGCCGGATGAGCACATGAAGCTCAATAGACAACTGCTTGCGTGCCATCAGAATCTCACCGGCAGAAGGCGTTGTACCACCTGCTTCCAGGTTCTGGCACAATTCAACCCGGTGGGCACCACCAACCTGTGCATTGATGGCGCTTTGTGCTGATCCACAGCATACTTCAATCCGTATCTGGGGTTTCATAAACCTATTTTCAGCTATATAAATTCTACCAATTGTCCTGCCTTTTTTACCCGAATGCCTTTAGGGGTATCTTCCAGTGTGCACGCTTCGTTGTACAAATCGTGCTCAAAAAACAAGATATAATTGTTTTTAACCGCCTCGTCATAAAAACGCTCCTTGTCGTGCAGGGTTTGTAATGGACGTGTGTCGTAAGCCATAATCCAGGGCATCGGGATATGGGCAGCGGAAGGCATCAGGTCGGCCATAAAAACCACAGTTTTACCTTTCATGTCAATATGTGGGATCACCTGGCCGTCGGTATGTCCATTATAGAGTTTAAATAGGATGTTCGGGATGTATTCGCCTTCTTCATCTATCAGTTTTAGTTTACCGCTTTCGCTGATAGGCTGGATGTTTTCCTTCAGGAAGGAGGCTTTTTCGCGGCGATTGGGATTAACAGCCCATTCATATTGCTGTTTGCTGGTCCAGTAGGTGGCATTTGGAAAAGCAAGTTCATATCCGGTTTTATCGGCATTCCAGGTCACGCTTCCACCACAGTGGTCGAAGTGCATGTGGGTGAGGATGACATCAGTAATGTCTTCAGGAGCATAACCCGCCTTCGAAAGTGAACTTTCTAACGTAGCTTCACCGTTAAGGTAATAATGACTCAGCCATTTTTCGTCCTGCTTGTTACTGATACCATTGTCGATGAGGATTTTTCGGTCGCCATCCACTACCAGCAAACAACGCATGGCCCAGTTGCACAAGTTATTTTCATCGCAGGGATAGGAGTTTTGCCACAGTACTTTGGGCACCACGCCAAACATGGCACCGCCATCGAGTTTTAAATTTCCTGTTAGTATGGGGTAGAGTTTCATGGGTTTTTGTGTGTTGGTTTATTAACCGTTATTCAGAATAAATACATTTTAAATTGATACTTAATTACTTGGAATCAAAGTAACAGATTAACAAGGCAAAAGTAATGATAATAATTGAGGTTGTTTTTCGTGATTTAAAAAGTTATAGCTAAACTTGCGCCTTATTTGTAACCATTCAATAGTCACCGGTTTGACTTTCGAACATGAAGATACTTTATTATAACGACCTTGATAGCTCACGTGTAAAGAAGCAGTTTATTAAAACAGTCAATTTTCTGGAAAACAACGATTTCGTTTCCGCAGAAATTAAAAAACTCACCGACAAAGGCTATTACAGGGCAAAACTCGATTATGAAAACCGCCTGCTTTTTAAATTTGCCCAATACAACCACCAGACTTATATTCTGTTGCTCGAAATAATTTACAACCACGAGTACGAAAAATCACGGTTCCTAAGGGGGGCAAAAATAGACGAAAGCAAGCTGTTAGCCCTTAAAAACGAAAAACAGGTTACTGAAGATGAAATGGTTGAACTGAGTTATGTAAACCACCATACCAACCGGTTTCATTTATTGAACAAAGTAATCTCCTTTGATTCGGTACAACAAGACATTTTTACTGTCAGGCCTCCCGTTGTTATTGTTGGTTCGGCAGGGAGCGGTAAAACAGTTTTAACGCTCGAGAAGATAAAGCAACTCAATGGAAATGTGCTGTATGTTACACTTTCCCCATTTCTGGTAGATAATTCTACAAAACTATATTATTCAGATAATTACATCAACGAAAAGCAGGATGTGGATTTTTTAAGTTTTAAAGAATACCTGGATACGCTCAGGGTAATTCCGGGAAAGGAACTCGATTACCGTAGCTTCAACGCATGGCTGCAACCCAGGAAGCAGGCATTCGGTATTAAAGACACTTACAAGCTTTTTGAAGAACTCAGGGGCGTGATCACCGGTCTTGATATCACGAAAGAATACCTCAACAAAAAGGATTATTTGAGTTTAGGTATCAAGCAATCCATTTTTCTGAACGAAGAGCGCGAAAAAGTGTATGAGGTGTTTATCAAATATCTTGAATTCCTCAACGAAAACGGTTTTTACGATATGAACATGATCTCGTTTCAATGGCTTAAATACAATCGGAACAAATATGATTTTATCGTTATTGATGAAGTACAGGATTTTACTAATATTCAATTGTACCTTGTCCTAAAATCGCTAAAAACCGAAGGAAATTTCATCCTTTGCGGCGATTCAAATCAGGTTGTCCATCCCAATTTCTTTTCTTGGACAAATGTTAAAACCATGTTTTATAAACATGACATTACAGGTAGTAATATTAACGTACTGAGCACCAATTACCGCAATTCTATTGATATTACCACCATTGCCAATAAGCTGTTAAAGATTAAAAATGCCCGTTTCGGTTCTATTGATAAAGAAAGCACTTTTCTCGTTGAATCGTTGGAAGTAAACAAGGGGCAAGTCAATTTTTATATGGATTCGGCAGCCGTGAGGAACCAGCTCAACCATAGCACCGGACGTTCCACCAAATATGCTTTGCTGGTGATGACACAGGAAGAAAAAGCGATTGCCAGGAAAATATTTAAAACGCCGTTGCTTTTTTCTATCCATGAGGCCAAAGGGCTTGAATACGACAACATCATCCTTGTGAACTTCATAAGCAATAACAGCCGGGAGTTTAATCAGATAGCTCAGGGCATTTCAAAAAAAGACCTTGAGGATGAATCGTTTACCTTTTCCCGTGGCAAAGACAAGGCTGACAAGTCGCTGGACGCGTATAAATTCTATATCAATTCGTTGTACGTAGGCATGACAAGGGCCATAAAAAACCTATACATACTCGAAACATCTAAAAAACATGAGATCCTCACCTTGCTCGACCTGGTTGAAAACAAACAGCAATTAAACATCAAAACGGAGGTTTCATCACTAGACGACTGGCAGGAGGAAGCCCGTAAACTGGAGATGCAGGGGAAAAACGAACAAGCCGAAGAGATCAAAAAAACCATCCTGGCATTGCAAAAGCCCGATTGGGAGCCTATTACCCGCGAAAATATTGACGAACTGAAAAAGAAGGCGCTGGATCCCGATAACTACAACAAGAAGGCGAAGGATCTGGTGTTCATGTACGCGCTGCTGTATAACGACAACCCCTGTATTGCACAGTTGGCAGAATTAAAATACAAGAAAGCAGAGAGTCCCGAATATGAACGCAATTCGATCAATCGAAAATATTATATCGACTATCAAAGCGATAATGTAAAAGGTATTGAACAGAAAATAAGAAAATATGGCATAAATTATCGCGATCAGTTTAACCTCACACCCTTACTCGCTGCCGTTGAAAACGGGAGCATCAGGATTTTAAATTTTTTGCTGGAGCAAAACGCCGATACCAATGTTTTGGATAACCATGGAAGGAACCCTTTTAGAATTGCCATTAATAAATCATATTTCACTCCAAATGCCAACACTAAACTTGATGATATTTTCTCTCGCATCCTGTCAAACGATATCCGGGTAAAAGTTAACGACAGAATGGTTAAAATTCCAAACCGGAAGATGGAGTATTTCCTGTTAAATATCTTCATGACCCTTCAGGATGCGATTATTGATGAAATTCATAAACGACTCAATGAAGATGGTTTGAAAGCAGGTGATATTGAAAGAGTTGTTTCACAATACCCTGAAACGCTGATGGCCGGTTACCGAAAAAAAAGAACCTATATTTCTTCCATACTTGCGAAAAATGAAGTGGACAGCAATAGCCCCTATAACAACGCGCTTTTTATGAGAATCGACAGGGGTATTTACATTGTTAATCCGGAACTTTCTGTTTTGGTTGACGATAAGTGGGAAAATGTTTATGCCCTAACGGGAATGGTAAATGTTTTTAAGCTAACTGAAAGGGAGAAGCAAGAACGGTTTTATATGCGGATGTTGGAAGAGGTGAAAGAAATTAAGAAGTTCGATCTTGCATTTGGAGCAGAACAGGAAAGAAATTTGATCGAGTATAAAAAAAAGATGGAACAAATATACCAGGAGCAGCTTCAAACAACAAATGAAAACAAGAATTTGCCAATCATTCGGGATGAAGCAAAAAAAAAGCTAGAACAGAAGCGAATTAACAAAAAAGAAGAAAAAGAGAAACTGCTTAAACAGAAAGAAGAAAAAAGTAAAAAGGAAAAAGAAACACGCGAACAAGCAGAAAAGGAACAGTATAAACTGCCATTTTAGCTGTCAACTTTTTTATCTACTGATGTATATCTGTATTTATATAAATGAGCCCAGTGTAAAAACGAGAGTTATGAAAAAAGGCACATTATTCCTCTATCAAACTCACCGCCAGGCCCCCTCCGGCAGCCAAATGAACATCAAGTACCGATTGTTTGGTTACTTCCCGGTTTTCAATTACATAAGCCGTTGGGTTGTCGTTCCAATGCGCTTCGGGGGGATCCTGGTACAAAGTGGCGTGGTAGGTTTTTCCGTCAGGTAAAAAATCAAGTTTTATCGTTAGGTCACGGGTGCTTTCATCGGTGATGGCACCTATGAACCAGTTATTGCTGCCACGTTCCTGACGCGCAATGGTCACATAATCGCCCACCTCACCATTGAGCACCTTGGTTTGTTCCCAGTTAACGGGTACATCTTCAATAAATTGAAATGCCGGATGGTTCTTATAATTGTCAATTAGGTCCGCCGCCATTTGAATTGGACTGTAAATCACCACATACAGCGCCAGTTGCTGGGCCAATGTGGTGTTCACCTGGTTGTCAGGTCGATAGGGATCGAGTTTGATGTTAAAAATTCCGGGCGTAAAATCGATGGGACCGGCCAGCATGCGTGTAAATGCTACAATGGGCAAATGTTCGGGTGGATTGCCTCCATCCGCCGACCAGGCATTAAACTCCTGACCACGAAGTCCTTCGCGCGAAACAAAGTTGGGATAGGTACGCCGCAAACCGGTGGCTTTGATGGGCTCGTGGGCGTCCACCATCACATGGTATTTGGCAGCAGTATCCACCACCTGCTGGTAATGATTGACCATATACTGACCATGATGGTATTCTCCTTTAGGCAGAATTTTTCCAACATATCCGGTTTTTACAGCATGGATACCCAGCTTATTCATCAATCGATAGGCAGGTTCCAGCTGATTGGTATAAGTTTGGGTTGCTGAGGAGGTTTCGTGGTGCATAATTAACTCCACCCCTTTTTCTTTTCCATAGCGCACCACTTCCTTCAGGTCGTAATCGGGATAAGGAGTTACAAAGTCGAAAACCCCTTCCCTGTCTTCAAATCCTATCCAATGTTCCCAACCGGTGTTCCACCCTTCTACCAGCAATCCCTGAATGTGGTGTGTGGAGGCAAAATCGATGAGTTCTTTGGCATAAGCCGTAGTAGCTCCATGGTTACCACTGGTAAGCTCCCAGGTTTTTCGGTTCAGGTGCATGTCCCACCAGATACCGATGTATTTCATGGGCTTTACCCAGGATACATCGCCCAGTTTATTGGGTTCATTGAGGTTGACAATCAGGTCCGATTCGATGAGGCCAGCCGCATCAGGTGAAATCTGGATGGTGCGCCAGGGAGTGTAACATGGGGTGTGAACTTTCACTTTGTAAGTATGGTTATCCGATCCCACCAAACAACTTTTAAAGCGATGGTTGGTAGTATCCACCAGCAGCGTCATGTCGGAATAATTGGTCAGGTTGGCTTCGTGGAGGCTGAGGTGGACGCCATTTTCGGTGATCATGGTCACCGGAGTGTTCACGGCATTGTTAGGAATGTGTGATTGAGCCAATCCATTGTTAACATATTTGAATGAATTGATTTGGTTGATGTTGGAAGTAGTGTACAAGTGCTCATAGATATCCCAGTCGCCGGGCCCCCAGAAAGTTTTGTAATCACCGGCCATATTAAATTGGGTGTTTTCTTCCGTAATAAGCAGCTCATTTATATTCGGCTGTGGTGGAACGATGTACCGAAATCCGAGGCCATCATTATACACCATAAAAATGATAAACAGGATCCGGTGCAGGCCCGATTTTTCGGTCAATTGGATAATCGACTGATTGTAGTTGTTTTCTACCATCCTCTTCTCACCCCAGGGCATTTCCCACGGTTGACTAAAATTATGAAGCCTTTTGCCAGAGGTAACCTCAAAATCTTTTGCCAACGCAGGTTGTCCTTCGAGATCAAATCCCATTGACGAAGGAAGTACCACAGGCTGATTGTTGTAATTTACGGCGTACAAAGGCTCCCCGGCTTCATTCAGCGTAAACGCCACCTTTATTTTTCCATCAGGTGAATCGGTACTCAACATATACAAAGGTTTTTTTGTTTGACATGAATTGAACAGGGTGAAAATGGTCAGCAACAGAGCCGCACTCAGTTTGAGATTTTGCATGGCGATTGATTTTACTTAACCACAAAAATAGACATGATTATTGGAGATTGAAAACCGTACTGGTAAAAAAATACGGTTGCGGGTTAAACCTCAACCGAAATCGAAGGTTTTGACTTACAATTTCAGGCTTAAAAAGTTGAAGCTTTTTGCTTCATTTCGTCAAAAACTACCCATTAAAACCGGTTTATTCACGCTTCCTCCATATAAAACCTCACCATGGGCCTGTTTTTGGAGGTGTTGTCAACGATTTTAAAACCGGCTCGTTCAAAGGATTTGTAGAGCCCAATCCAGGCAAACGAATCGGGTAGTTTTTCCTTGGTGGGAATGGTGGGATAGGCTTCAACAATTTGAATTCCTGATGCTTTTGCGTAATGGATGACGCCTTTTAAAAGTTGAACTGAAACGCCGTTTTTCCGAAAATGCTTGTCAACAAAAAAACAGGGAATCGACCAGACAGGCAAGTCATCGATGCGCTTGTGAACACGTGATTTCTCCAGTTTGAGGAAATCTTCGCGTGGGGCAAAGGCGCACCATGCAATGGGCTGACCTTCATAAAACCCAAGAATCCCGGTGGGTTTGCCAGCCCAAACCAATTCTTTTATGGCGTTTTTGTTGCCGTTGTTTTGCTTTCCTTCCACAAAATCTGTTTTCCGGAGACGTGGCCACATGCACCAGCAGTTGCCGCAAGCGCCCCTTTCACCAAAAAGGTAAACAAATTTTTCCCAGTTACTTATCGATAAGGGCTCGAAAGTCAGGCGGTTTAAAAAGTCATCGTTATTGGGCACTATTTCTGAAACCATGTGTATGATTTATGGAAGATACAGGAACAATATTAGCAATAATTTGTTCAATAGTGTTCGTAAAAGAAAATTTATAGGGAGCGGGAAACCAAACGGCAGGCATTTTCGTCTATAGTGTAAGTTCATAAAACCCTTAAAGGATGACAATAGCTTTACTCTAAGTATCAGATAATTATCGAAAAAGTCCTGGAGACGATTTCAATTTATTAATCAACACGTACGAAGATGGAAGCAAAAAAATCAAAAAACGCCAACCTGGAAAACAAGCGGTCCTTGTTCTTTCAAATTGGTTTGATCCTCACCCTGATCGCCGTATTCATGGCCTTTGAATACAAAAGTTACGAACCAGTCAACACAGTACTCATGCCGAGATCGGTTGACAACACTCCCGAAGATTTTATTGATATCACTGTTCAGAAAACCAAACTTCCACCAGAACCTCAACGGCAACCCATTGTCCTTACCATTGTTGATAATACCGTGGAAATTGAAGATGGACCCATCATCGATGTAAATGCGGGGGAGAATACAGAAATTCCAGAGTTTGTGCCTTCATTGCCCGAGGAAGCGCCCATTATCGATAACACACCCGTAAAAGTACCCGAAGTCAAACCTGAATTTCCGGGAGGGCTTACCGCAATGTATGCTTTTTTGAGCAGTATAATCCGTTATCCTGATATGGCCATGCAGACAGGTATTCAGGGCGTTGTATACATAGGGTTTATTGTTGAGAGAGATGGAAGTATCACTGATGTTGAAGTCTTGCGTGGAATTGGCGGTGGTTGCGATGAAGAAGCTGTTCGCGTGGTTAAGTCGATGCCCAACTGGAATCCCGGTATGCAATTCAACCGCAAGGTCAGGGTTTCATATAATATCCCGGTCAGGTTCACCTTGAAGAACTAAGTGAATACAACTGGCTTTTAGCAGTTCGACTTTTCCTGATTGCACACACGGTAAATTGTTTGAGTTTTGGCAGATTGCATGGCAATTACCTGTCAAACCGCAAAGAAGTTTAGGCGGGTGACCCGTCATAAAATTATATTTACTGGTTTCTGTATGATACTCATATTCTTTACCAAGTCTGCGATAGCTTTCGAACCAAGCGATAATTGAAGTGGTCTAACAAGCTTCTTAAACAATCCTTTGCCATTTCCCAATCTGGCATCCCATATGATGAAAACTACAAATACGTTTTGATCAGGGCTTAGGTTTTTATAAACTGTTTTCATTTACCCTATGAGATAAAAAAATGAAAAAGTATTGAAAATTTTGTTGTTTTTTAGCTCAGTTCTTTGTTGTGCACTGGCTTTTATTCAAACTTGTAGAATCACTGTTTTACAATTGTCCTATACAATTAAATTTGATGAATATTAATAAATTATTTTAAAGTAAACTATGCTTTCTATTAATGGCATAAAACGATAATCTTTTGTGATTAGATTAACTATACGGGCATTGTAGTTACTCTACAATTTAATTATTTTAATACTCATACTTGAGGAGTGATTGCTAAGCCTTAATATATATTTTCCTGACGGGATGTTACTGAAATTAATAATTTCTTTATGCATACCCTTTTTCCTATTTTCAAGTGCAAAAAATGTTGAAATTATTTTGCCCGATATATCATACAGAACTGCACTTAGTCTTTCATTTTTTATAAGTTCATATTCCAAGGTAGCTGTTTCTTCAATTGGATTTGGATATATAAGGCTTGTGTTACTTTGTTTTGAAAAATCAATAACACCTGTATTTAGGCCTGATAAATATCTTGCTACTGTGTTAGAAGAAGGAGAATCAGAAGAATATGTTGAATTAGCCCCAACAACTATAATTTTCTCATCTGCCTGAATTGCTGATGAAAGAATAGAACCCCTAATTTCATTGCCTGAAATGCCCTCAATGCCAAAAGAATTATCAAGTGAGCCGTCAGAATTATATCGAACTAGAGTAAAGTACTTGTAACTCTCATACTCTAATCTTGAACTGCCTGCAATAACTATTTTTCCATCTGACTGAATTACAACAGTTTTTGCGTCAATATTATATCCAACAACAGTAGTGATAATACCATTCGCCCCAAAAGTTTCGTCGAGTGAACCTTCAGAACTGTATCGCGCTAATATTATATGGGAGGGTTCATCATAGTACCAGCCGGAGTATCCGACAATAATAATTTTTTGATCATCTTGTATAACGACATCTTCAGCTAGATTATTACCTCCAAAGTCGGATATGAGTTTGCCATCCGTCCCAAACGATAAGTCAGCATAACCGTCTGAAGTGAAGCGTGCCAAGGCAAAGTCGTATTCAGTTCCATCATAAAAATAACCAATTAAAACAATTTTGCCATCAGTTTGAATAGCTGCTGATTTAACCGAATAATAATTTTCAAATTGGATAATACCATACCCATTTGTTCCAAATGTATTATCCAGAGTGCCATCCTGTTTATATAGAAAAACTGCAAACCCTTTGTCATTTGTGCTATAAGCTGTACCAGCAACTAGAATTTTTCCATTCGGAAGTATAAATACTGAAGAACCTCCTGTACTATATTCTTCAATATTTGTATAAGTGATACCAGATGAATTAAAGGAAGTATCATAAGAACCGTCTGGATTGAGTCTGATTAAGACGATATTATTAGTACTTTGTCTTTCAATAGTACCAACAATAATAATTTTACCATCTGCCTGCATGGCAACTGAATTTGCACTACCTTCTCCTGCGTCTTCGTATAATATTCCATTATTAAGAAATGTATTATCTCCAGATCCATCCGGATTCAAACGTATCATTGAAATATGCCACTCGTTAAAATTGACTGGCTCGCGGGAACCCCCGACAACGACAATTTTCCCATCTTCTTGTATTGCTAAATCTTTTGCATAATTAACAGATGCAAAATCATATATTGCTATGCCATTTTCACCAAAGTCCATGTCTAAGGTTCCAGATTGTCCAAGTAGATGTATAGTGCAGAATACCAACAGAATAGATGGTAAAGTAGTATTAGTTCTCATATTTTAGTCTTTATTATTTAGTATTGATTTGTCAATTGTTACGCAATTAGATACCGTTTTTTTTTAAGTGTATACTAATTGCAAACAACAATAATTAAAGTGTTAGTATATGTATTGTTATTAACTAATGTTAAATATTGGAATTAATTATCAAAAACTATTTAAGTCTAAATTTCAGTTCAAATTCGCATAGATTATTTTATGTGGTGAGCCTACAGTATAGCAGACTTTGGCCCTGAGTTATTAATTTTTTACTGAACTAAATTACTTGGTTCTTTCAAGCTTGTGCACAACGAGCATATAAATCCACCTCTAGCGTTTATTTATCTATTACCTTTTTTTTAACCTCTTAATAATTAATAACCTACCCAATTTCAACCGTTCATAATCAGTTAAATCAGCACCTTATTTTCATTGTAACTGGATTATCGGGTGTTTGGAAACGTAAATCCGGGAAATTATTTTATTGGTTTTAAATTGGGGTTAAAAATTGATGATTTCGGTTGTCAGGTTTGATGATTGCTGCCGTCTAATGCTCAATTAATATACCAACTAACTAAACGTTACTACCATGAAAAAATCATTCTTTTTTATTTTCCTGTTGTCATTCACGGTGTTGGCTTTCCTGCAGTCGTGCAAGAAAGACAACAACGATCAACAAACCCCGGC